>Ga0209533_1001800_pt1 | contig 19897 bp, 13 predicted proteins | sample COG_04_FD_184748 | JGI IMG/M metagenome (GOLD analysis project Ga0209533, IMG submission 184748) | Pelagic Microbial community sample from North Sea - COGITO 998_met_04 (SPAdes) (version 2) | ecosystem: Environmental > Aquatic > Marine > Neritic zone/Coastal water | place: Helgoland, sampling...
ATCATTTTATGATTTAATAGGATTTTATAAATTATTTATATTAATTTTAATTGAGTGATAATTATTTATTTTATTTTATAATTAATTATAATTATTAGTTTTTTAAGTTTTTTTTTATTATATGTATAAAAAATTGAATTTAAATAATATATTATTATAATAATATAATTCAAAGGTTTCTATTGATTGTTGAAAGATAAAGTTAATATTTACAAAAATGTCTTCTTCTGCTTTGTTGCGAACTGGTAAGTTGGGTTGTGTAGATCGTGCTAAGCACGCCGCACAATTGACAGGTGCTCCCCCAGTTTCTAATCGGTATGAAAAAGGCACTCAAGGGGCATTTGTCATCTTACACTAGACACGCTGAAGTTGGAGCGTTGGTAAATTGGGTATATTTACTGCGCCGTAGAGGTTATAAGGATGCTGATATTCGTAGAAAGTTAGGAAAGGAATGTCTTGTTGTTGTTAGAATTAATAATGATAAGAGTTCTTCAATACCTTTTAAGAATTCAGCCCCTTGTAGTGAATGTATCGCAAAATTACGAGAATATAATATTCAAAAGATAATGTATTCTCTTGATGATGGAACATTTCATTTTGAAAGAGTGCGAGATTTAGGTGAAGGGCGTTTATCTAGTGGTGCTAGAGCATTATTACGTTCAACACAATAATCATTTTTTGAATATTATTTTTTTTTTAGTTTATATCTATTTTTTTATTTTTTATTTTTTTATTTTATATTTTTTTAATGTTTTTTATGTTTTTTATTTTTTATATTACAATAGTATAGTATTATCGTATTACAATAGTTTATACTTATATAAAATGAAATATACAAAGAAAAAACATTATATTAAAAAACAAACTTATACTAATAAACAAACTTATAGTAATAAACATATACTAAAAATATTAACTTTAGTAAAAGATTATTATAAAGAAAAAAATGATAAAACACGAGCAAATAGTTATGAAAAAGCACTATATCAAATTAGCAAATGGAATAAACCTATTAAAAAAGGTAGTGAAATAGCACATTTAGATGGTATTGGTAAAGGAATGATAGAAAAAATAGATACTATTCTTAGTTCTGGAACATTACCTATTCTAGATGATATTCATTTAAATACTAAACTAAATAAGGAAGTAAATACTATATTAAATAATACTGTATTAAATAATAAAAATTTAATGACTAATAAAAGTTTAATGACTAATAAAAGTTTAATGACTAATAAAACTTTAAAAAATACTCAATTAAAAACTATTTTAGGATTTGGAAATGCTTTTGTAAATGAACTTATAAATAAACATAACGCTAGAACTATTCAAGATGTTAAAAAATTAGTTCATACTAATAAAATTAAATTAACACATATACAAGAATTAGGGTTAAAGTATTATAAAGATTTACAATCATTCATACCTAGAGATGAAATTACATATTTAACTAATAAATTAAAAGAAATAATTAATAATACTAATTATACAATGTTAGTATCAGGAAGTTATCCTTCAAATACAAAAAAAAAATCTAAAGACATAGATATATTAGTAGTAAAACATAGTAATAATAAAGAACAAACTAATATTCATTCTGGAGACTTATATAAAATTATAAATAAAATAAAAAATAAAAGTGAAGATATAAATAAAGATGAGAAAATAAATAAAGATGAAGATATAAATGAAGAAAATAATTTAGAAAATATATCATTAGGAGATAGAAAATTTATGGGTTTAATTAAAAGCCCACTAAGTAATAAAATGAGACATCTAGATATGAGATTAGTTACAATAGAAGAATTACCTTATACGTGGCTTTATTATAGTAGTGGGAGAATGTTTAATAAAATTATTAGACAAAAATTAAAAAAAAAAGGATATAAATTAAATGAATATGGATTATATAAAGATAATGAAAAAGTAAAAGTAAATAGTGATGAAAAAATAAATAGTGATGGAAAAGTAAATAGTTATGAAAAAGTAAATAGTGATGATAAAAAAATATCTATTAGTATAGATAATACTACAAATAAAAAAGAAAGTAAATTATTAAATTATATTAAAAAAATAGAGCAAGAAATATTTAAAATTGCTTCTATGGATTATAAATCAGTTCAAGAAAGATATTAAAAGTAAATGTCATTAAATTTAAAATAATCAGCAATGTCTTTACGTTCAAGTAATTTATAACCTTCTCTATCTTCAATATTTTTTATATTTTTAATTATATAAAGAGCATCTTCACTACAATAATCTAATAATGTTCTAAAGATTTCAAATGCTTCAAATTGTAATGCTTCTTTAATTGTAAATTCGTGAAGTTTAGACTTGTAATTATCTACAAATCCATTAATATAAATCATCATATGATATTTATACTCACGGTCTGAATTATTAAATATAAATTGTCTGAATGCTTTAATATCAGTCCAATAATTAATAAATGTTTCAAATGTAATATCATTAAATACAAATGATAGTAGTGGTTTATTTTTTTTAGCATCATCATCATTCATATAAATATATTGAATATTAGTATAAGATAATCTAGCCCATAATTTTATAATACACATTAAAAATTCTAAAGCAAATGTATGTTTATACATTTGTGTTAAAAAATTAAATGATTTTTTAGAAATTGGACACACATCTTCTACAACCTTTAAATCTGTAATACAGTTAGAATCATCTCTATAATTTAACCATCTCACTGAATTAATTATTTCAAGTGGTGTTAATTTGTTACAATCTGTTGTAATATTTGGATTTGCAATTTTTTCTGTATCTTTATGAGCACAATCGGGTCTCGTCATATGAATATTAGAGTTTCCGTTAGAAACTAAAGCATAAAACTCAATTAATGTATTAGAAGAACAATCAATAATATTAAATAAATTAGGTATTTTTAAAACACCACTAAAATTATTTATAAGTTCAATAATATATTTAATGTGGTCTTGCTTCACATCATCTGATACTTGTATAATTTTAAGAGATGATTTCAAAGTTGTAAAAGTATCATTTTGATGATGAATAATAGTTTCATTATAATTAATAGTGTCAATTGAAATAGGTTTTCCATTTGGTTGTTCAATCTTAAAGCCTTCTAGTTCTGGTGATGCTTTATATTGTGGGTCAAATAAAATAACCACATTATGAATATAAATATCTTTACCTGAAAACTGTGGTAATAAACTAATAAATTCAGGGCTCAATTGTTCTTCTGGATTATAAAATAATTTTCGTAGCACTTCTGTTTCTTCATGATTATGACTATTAGGGGTGCCCGGAGAACAATGAACTGTTTTTGAAGTTTTTGAACCAATATGTAAATGTATAATTAAAATATACAAATTTTTAGGGTCAGGAATTAATCCTATAAACTCTTGTGTGTTTGTTTCTAAATCTTTTATAGCGTCGATTGTTGTATTAAAAAACATTTTACTTTATAAAAGTAAATTCAAATGTAATTTGTCTATTCAAATGTATTTTATATTTATACAATATGTGGCTTTCTGGCTCGTGTATGAATATTTTATATTATTTATTAGTATAAAATCAATTTTAATTTACTTTTTATCATTTTTACTTTTTATTATAGAATTAAATAAATATTTAAATTATTAATAATAAATATCTAAACTAATAATAATAATATAAGTATTATAAAACTAAATATAATATAATTTTATACTATGCCTAAAACTAAAAAACAACTTACTAAAAGTAAAAGTCAAAAGACTAAAAATAAAAGTCAAAAGACTAAAACTAAAAAACAACTTACTAAAAGTAAAAGTCAAAGTAAAAGTCAAAAGACTAAAACAAGAAAAACAACAAAAAAATCAATTCATAAAAAATTTAATGATGATAAAAAGAAAAAGAAGAAAACTGTAAATATTTATGAAAATTCTGATTATGTTGATGATAAAAAGAAAAAGAAGAAATCTGTTAATATTTATAAAAATTCTGAATATGTTGATGATAAAAAGAAAAAGAAGAAAACAAATACAAGTTTATTAAATGGTAGTTTATCAGGCACATACTATGATAAAAAAAAGAAGAAAGTCGAAAATATTGATATTGAAAAACAAAAAAAAATTATTGAAAAAATTGCTGAAACTAAATTAGAAAATATGACTGTTCAAGAACAAAAAAATATTAAATTAGATAGTATGAAAAAAACATTATGTAATTTACGTTATGGTAATTTTCACGACATTGATGTTTCAGATAGAACACCTTATTGGGGTCTTGGTATAGAACACGAAATGCAACTTTTTCATAAAGCACCTAGTGGTATGAAAAATACAAATATACTTTTTGATTCTCAAGAATCAGCATGTTTTTTAACAAATGAAAAAGATGAAAGTGGTTCGTGTTGTAAAACAAGATTATTTCCTCAGGGTAAATGTGATGATTTTAGTGAAAATGCTAAAAAATATAAAAATATTAATCTTACTGAAGAAGAACGTATTTATTTATTAAATATGGATTGGGAATTAACTGGGCGTCAATTTAAAAATTGTGAAAAAAAAGGTAAAAGCACAAAAATTTTAGAAAGAGCAAACGTATTAATGCCTGAACTTATATCAACTAATTTTAGTAACCGTTCAATTGATAGTATTTCTAATGAAATTCTTACATTAGAAAAAAAATATATTGATATACATATGAAAAATCCTCATACTAAACAAAAAGTAAAAAAATATGGACCTATTACATCTCATACTTGCGGTTCTCATAGTGAATTACTTGTTCCTGAACATCCAACTATTTATTCAGAAGACTATAAATTTACTGACCATAAAGTAGAAGATTACCTTGGAAGTTATCATATGACACTAACTTTACCTCATTATAATAATATTAGCACTAAAGATTTTGTAAAAATGCATCAACACACCGCACAACAATTACAATGGATAGAACCTTTAATGATGACTGCATTTTTTAGTTCAGCACAATCTGGTGTTGGTAATAAAAATGAACCTGAAGGTAGTTTTCGTGTTATGAAAAGTGGTTGGGGTAATTTCGCAGGTAGTGATATAAGAGTTATGGGTTCAAAAGGTTTAGATAGAGGTAGTAATATAAAGAAAACATGGCGTAAAGGTTTAAATTTTACTGGTTCTAAAAAACTAAATGATTGTATTAAAAAAGCACCTGTCCAATATAAAAAATCAAAAACTGTTCAAACAGGTGATTTTCGCACATTTGGAATTGAAAGTGATATAGAAAAGTGTAAATTATTATATAATCCTAATGATTGTAATAAAGGAGGGCGTGCTGATGGTGCTCCTATGAAACCACCTTTTGGTATGGAAATACGTATTTTCGACCACTTCCCCGCTGAATATTTAATAGAGTTAATGCGTATTATAATATTAATTTCTGCTAACGCACAAAGACACGCTCCCACTCAATATGTTTATAATGATAAAAGATGGATTTCTAGTATTCACGCTATTATGAAAGATGGTTGGAATTCTAAACTTGATGTAGTTTATGTTAATGCTCTTAGAGATAATTTAGGATTACCAATAAATACAACTTCTATTCTAGCATATGATATTTTTAAACAAATTGTTAAAGAATTATATGATATTAATAAAGATTCTTATACTAATAAACTTATGAATGAACATCCAGAAGTTGAACCTAAAGTGCCTGAAATTAACCGTATGTGTTGGGAACTTGCTTTTACACAAAAATATAATATTCAAATGATTAACTTAATGAAAAAACATTTTTATAATGAACAAAAAGTATCTGTTGAAGAGTTTTCTAAAATGTTGAAAAAAGATAAAACATTAGATTTTAGTTATTGGAATAATAATATAAATGATTTATTATATGCTTTAGAAACTAAAGAACACGTTTTATTAGATGTATTTAATGGTAAAATACAGACAATTACAATTAAATTATTTTAGAATTGTATAGAATATAATTTATATACTATAGTTTATAGTTTATAGTTTATAGAATATAGTTTATAGTTTATATTTTTAATTTCATAATTTTATATTTTTAATTTCATAATTTTATATTTTTAGGTTTTAGTTTTTGTTTTAATTAATATTATAAAAAAATAATAACATAATTACTACTATTACTATTAATAATAATAGTGAATAGTGCCATTAGGCGTCGTCATAAAATATGTTGGAGGTGGTGACCTAGTCCTAGGACTAGGACTATTACCTATCTGTGATTGATAATAGGGATTTTGTTGCTCTAGTTCTCGTTGGCGAGCAACTATTTGCTGTCGCACAATTTCCTGCTGTCGAGCAACTATTTGCTGTCGCACAATTTCCTGCTGTCGAGCATTTTCTTCTTGTTGTCGAGAATTTTCTGCCATTTGTCGAGTATTTTTTTGTTGTTTAATAATATTTTCTATCTCACCAGGGTAAGGTGTCCAAATATTTGATAATCCAGCAACGGCAAGGTATAGTTGGTCTTTGAAATTAAACATATCGCACACTTTCACTTTTTTTATAATAATAAACTAAATTTTATATCAATTAAAAATCAATTTTATGAATAAATTTTAAACAAAACTAAAAATATCTAAAAACTAAAAATAATAATTAATAAGATAAAAAATAATAATTAATAAGATAAAACTAAAAATGTATAAAATAATACTAATAATGTATATAAAATACAAATATATAAATTAATGTTCGCAAATACGATAAAGTATGCTTGAACCTGTAGTTATATTATTTCTAGTAATCTCACACACTTGGTTAAGACGCAATCCAATATATTTAGCCATAGGGTCGTCTCTTTTTATAGTAGGAAGTTGTTTAACATTACAATTTTTAATATTTTTTGCTTCTTCATTAGATAATACACGATGTTTAGGAACAGTATTGTGATGACTAATATTAAATTTAAAGTTTTCTATACCAAATACTTGTATAAAATAATTTTTTGTAGTGTATAAATCATTTACAAAATCTTCTTCTGGTTTATATTTTGCTCCAACAGCCATTAATAATTTATTATTATTTATAATTATAAGTGTATCTTTTTTTGTAATATATTTATCATAAATATTAACAATTTGCTCTTTTATTTGTGTTGTTCCTTTAAACTTATTTTCAAGTTTATATTTAACATAAATTTTCTCAGTTAAAGATTTACTATTTTTTTTTTCAAGCAATATATCAAGCGGACCTATCTCTTCACTCATATGAAATTTATTATTTAAATGTTCAATAGCCATTATACTTATTTCTTCACTAGTATAATTTTTAAGATGTTCTACATTATACCCTCTATCTTCCAACATTTCTAATAAATGCTTTCTTGATTTATAAATATCTACAATTAAAGACGACAGTTTATCTTGTTCATTACTCATTTTTAATTTTATAATTAATTATTTAATAGAGATAGTTTAATATAATATAGTTTAATATAATTTAGTTTAATATAATTTAGTTTAATATAATTTAATATGTTTAATAACTTATTATATTATAAACTTACAAATAATTCATATATTATATTAATATAATAAATATTTTCTAAATTCAATTTTTATATTTACTATATAATTAATATTTTTTAAATATATTTTTAATCTAGTTTTTATTTAGGTTTATCTTTAATTTTTGTGTTTTTAATTTTTTTATTTAATTTTTTTATTTAATTTTTAAATGGATCTAGATTTTTATTATTACCATATAAATAACCATCATTCTTACTAGAATCTATTTCAACAACTTTAATATTTGTATCGAAATTTACACGATTTGAATTTTGTTGTTGATAATTTCCTCCTGAATAGTTAGGATTTTGCGGTTGTGATTGTTGTGGTTGTTGTGATTGTTGTGGTTGTTGTGGTTGTTGTGGTTGTTGTGGTTGTTGTGGCATACCACCATTTTGTGTTCCAAAAGTCATATTTAAGCCTTGTTGATGATTTTGATGTGTAGATGATTGTAATTGTGCTTCGCTTTGAGAAGACATCATATTTTTAATACCTTGTTGTTTCGCATTATTAATATGGTCTAATTCACCACCATTTTGTATCCTTAATAAATTATTATTTAATTCTTCTATTGTTTTTACATCTTCATCTTCTTTTATTTCAAATTGTTCTCTTGTTCCACCTCCTATTAAATTTTGATTAGGATTATTTTGATTAGGATTGTGTGATTGTGTATTTATATTAGGATTTAAATTTGCTCTTTGAAAATTTTGAGTAAAACCACCATTCATAGAATTATTTAATACTTCATTATTATTTTCATTATCACTATCACTATTATTTTCATAATATTCATTATTTATATTATTATTATTATTATTATTATTATTATTAAAATTGACATTACCACCTTGTAATGAATTATTAGTATTCATAATTTCTTCATTTTCATCATCTTCATTATCTTCATTATCTTCATCATTTATTTGTTCATCGTCATTATCATTATCATCATTATCGTCTTCGCTTTTAGTGCCTCCATTTAATACTTCATTTTCTTCATTTTCATTATCGTCGTTTTCATTTTCTTCATCTTCGTCTTCTTCATTTTCTTCCTCTTCATTTTCTTCCTCTTCATCATCATCATTATTTATATTTAACATTGTATCAATATCTTCTTCTGTCATTTCAATAATATTATTTTCTTCATTATTATCATTTTGACCATTTTTATTGTGTAATTTAAATAATGTATATACATCTAATTTAACACTCATACCTAAACCTTGCATTTCTTGTATTAATAATTTAAATGTATAAGGAACTATTAAATTTACAAAATCAACAGTTTTTTGATTATATAAATTAACACCTTTTATTTTATCATTAGTAATATTATTATAACTTGTATCATCATCAACTTGATATGATGTAATACCATCTTTAATACTATCATAAAATAAATTTTTCTCTGGATTACTAATTGTAATTTCACCTGTTGTTTTACTAACTTGAATCATAAATTTATCACTTTTTTCAACATAACTTTCTTTTAAAAATCCCCATATACCGTGTGAAAGTAGTGCGTCGCGTTCCATTTCTCCCAATCTTAAACCTCCGCCTTTGGCACGACCTGCTACGGGTTGTCTTGATGTATTATATAATCCACTAGGTTTAGGAATACCTTCTTTAACAGTTCTTGTTCCTGATAGACGAGTATTTATTTTATCATCTACCATCATTTTTAAGCGTTCATAAAAAATAGGACCACTAAATACGGAAACCGTCATTTGTTCTCCAGTAAGACCATTATATAATGTGCGTTCTCCCATAGATAATAATCCTAATTTAGTTTCTAGAATATCATTAATTTGTTCTGTATTTATAGTTTCAAAAGGAGTATATAAGCCTTGAAATCCTAATTCTGCTGCTAAATTACCAAATAAAATTTCAATAAATTGAGGAACAGTCATACGAGATGGATAACTAAAAGGATCTAATAAAATATCAGGTGTAATTCCATCTTCAGTATAAGGCATATCTTCTTTTTTCATTAGTAATCCAAAAGTTCCTTTTTGAGCATTACGAGAAGCAAATTTATCTCCCATTACTGGTTTTCTATATTGACACGTTCTTACTTTTACCATTCTATCACCATTACTATTGGTTTGACAAGTATACACGTGGTCTATTAAACTACCTACATTATCAGGTTTTACTTTTGTCGACATATCTTTATATAAATCTTTATTACGGTCGCCTTTTCCTTTCATATATTTTCCAATCACAATATCATCTTCTTTTAAATAAGTGCCTAATTTAGGTAATCCATATTTATCTAAATGGTTGTAGATAGTTTCATTATTATTTGGTTTTAATTGTTCATCTGTAGGATAAGTATCTATTTCACTTTTATACATTGGATTATATAAATGATGTTCTTCTCCAGTTTCATGGTCAATAAGTTCATTATCAGCATAACGTTTATAATGACTTGTTCCAAATAATCCCATATCCATAGAAGATTGATTTGCTACCATAGCATCTTCTTGATTGTAATTATATTTTACAACAGCAACAAAAACATTTTGACCATTACCTAATTTTTCATTACCAATTGTATTATTAAGTCTTGTTGTTATTAAAGGTTTTTCGGGATAATTAAGAATATAAGAAGCATTATCAATACGATTATTAAAATTCATAGCATATGTTGATAATCCTTGTTTAACGTGTTTACTAGCAAAAATGACACGAGGACCAGGACTATATTGCATAAATGGTAATAAATGAACATTAAAACTAAGTATCATACTAGGATGTAATTCAACGTGTGTATATTTTTGTAAAGATGTATGAGAAATATTAAATCCAATAGATAATAAGGTCGTATTAAATTCTTCAGAATCAATATATTCAATAATACCCTGTGTTTCTTTTAATTTTTTAATAGTATCCATTGTGGTCATAGTTGATTGATTGTCTAAACCGATATGACTAATATCTTTTACATCATTACTATAAAAATCATAGTCTTCTTTTCTTTTACCAAAACCAGTTAAAAAATCGTTAAATATAACAGTTTCTTCTTTTAATTTAGTAATATGTTGAGGTTGTAATAATATATTATTTTTTTCAATGATATATAAAGGTCTTATAAATCGTCCTCCATCAGTGAATATTTTTATTTCATTATTACTTCTTTCCCAAGAAATACTATTAAAAATATTTATTAATCCATTTCTTCTATAGGATTTAAATAACATTAAAAATAATTCGGGATTACGATGACATCCAATCCATTGTCCATTTATAATTATTTTGGTTAATTTTGTTAATTCTGTAGGTAAAAAATCATCTAGTAATTCTACGCCATTTTTTATACAAAAATTTATAATAGGTCTAGATTTAGACCCAAATGTGATATGTGCTATAATAGCAAGACCTTTATTTAAACCTACTTTTTGTCCTTCTGGTGTATCTGATGGACATACACAACCATATTGAGTAGCATGTAATCTGCGTCTTGATATAGCTGGTTTAGCAATATCACCAATATTATCAATTATTCTTCTAAGATGAGCAATAGTTAAATTACGTGTTAATCTATCTAATTGTTGAACAACACCTTTTTTTTGTCCGATGTTTCCTATTTTAAGTTGTCCATTAAAATGTTTATTAAATTTTTCAATACTATAAATCCTATCAATATTAGATTCATTAATAATTTTTAAAATATCTTCACCACTAAATTCAGTATGATTAAAGGTATATGTTTCATTTACTCTAACTCTAGCATTATAATGAACTTGTTCAAAAGCATCACGAAATAAAGTAGACATTAAAAACCCTGATAAATCTATACGTTTATTGGAAAAATTATCACGGTCAGTATCTTTTTCAATTCCTAAACGTAATAAAAGGAGTTTTCTTGTTACATAACCTAAATAATAGGCTTTATTTTTATTTAAATTACCTAATTCGGCAATATGAGGAAAAAATACATCTTTTAAATCATTATATAAATAACTTAATTTAGAAAATTTATTACGTGTGTCTCCTAAATTTAATGTAGTACTTTCATCTTTAGTATCTTTATCTGTTGTTTTTTTTGAAAATTTTGTTAAATACAATTCAGCACTTTCTTTATTATAAATTTCTTCTTCTAAAATAAATTCATCAAGGATACTAGGGCGTAATAATTCTAATAATTGATTTGTAAGTATATCGTCATTGTCAATGTCTCCTACAATATATTCTAATATTTGTTTATCTGTTTCTACACCTAATGCTCTAAACATAATAAATAGTGGGATATCGCGATTTTTATTAGGTAATAAGAAAGGTGTGCTTTGACCTAATCTTACTGTAATTGTGCCTTTTTTTTCAATTTCAACTTTAACAGTTCTAGCACGTGCAAATGCTTCATCACTTACGCATTTAATTTCGGCTCGATGTGTATATTTAGGTATTTGATTTAATTCTTTAGGAATAGGAAGCGTTTCTAAAAATATAATATTTTCAGCCTTACGTTCTTGTGATACAATTGTTTTTTCTGCTCCATCAATAATAAAATACCCTCCTAAATCATAAGGATCTTCTCCCATTTGTGTTAATAATTCATCGTGATGTCCTTTTAAAACACATAAATCTGATTTTAACATAATAGGAATATTACCTAAATATATATTATTTAAAAATGGTTCATCAGTCATAAGCACCTTTTCAAATCCTTCTATTGGTTCCCCATCTTTTTTAATAGTATATTCAATATCTATTGAATAAAAAAAATCACAACCATAAGTCATATTTTTAAGCCTTGCTTCATTTGGAAAGAGTTGTCTAATTTCTCCTGAAGGAAATGATTTAATTGTTGGTTTTTTAAATGAATATTTATTACTGTTTTTACCACCATAATAAATTTTTATTTCATATATAATAGTATTATCATTAGCATCTATTAAAACGAATGGTGGATTTTTTGTTAAATTTTGAAATATAAGAGGAATTTTATGTTGTATGAAATCATTATAACTGTCTACATGATGTCTTACTAAAGGATTAGGTGTATGTTTAAAATATGAATTAATAACATCCCACGTGTCTGTTTCTAAATTCATTTTATATATGTATTTATATTTATTACTTTGTTATTTATTGAGTTATTTATTATTTATTGAGTTATTTATTATTTATTGAGTTATTTATTATCTATATAAATTATTTTATTTTTATATATTTAATTATATATATTAAATTTTTATATATTAATAAAAATACTATCAATAAATAAAAAAATTAAAAATTTTAAATTTATTTATTTATTGATAGTATTTTATGAATTAAAAATTTAAATATAATTTGATAAAATACATAGTGAAAGTATAATAGCAACTACAAAATATTTTAGCATTTTCAAAAAATCATCATCATATTGTTTCATTTCTTTAATAAATTGTTTATAATTTTTCAATTTATCATTTAAATAAGAAACTTGTTTTTTTAAATCATTAACTTCACATTGAGCATTATTTAACTCACTATTTTCACTCTTTAATTTATTTATTTCATCTTCAAGCGATTGAAATGTTTGTCTATTATAATCGTTGTTTGGGTGAGATACTTTACGCTTCTTTTTATTACTTTCATCTGTTTTATCTAAATTAGTATCGTAATCGCTATCACTATTACTACCATCATTGCCTTCATTGGGACCATTTTTTGATGGTTCTATTTCTAAGATTAACCCTTTTATTAACGTTTGTGTCAATTCATCTTGTTTTTTATAATATTCTTCTTTAGTGATAGTATTATCAGTATATTCTTTTGCCTGTTCATTCTGAACTTTAGGTTCAGGAGTAGTAGCAATTTCCATTATAACTGATAAGTTTTTTAATCCTTTATCTTAAATGTGTTTTATTTTATAATAAATAATAATTTATAATAAAAAATCAATTTTTTAATTAATATTTAGAGCATTGCGTATTTTAAATGCCGATTTCTCAATATTTAAAAATACTAAATGCTTTTACTCATTTAAGAGTTTCTAAATTCTATATGATAGGTTTCCTTATATACATTTTTAGGTAGATGTATATAATCCTATCTGATGATACTTAATTTACTACCTTAATTAAGCATCAATTTCTTGATTTACTTTTTTACTAATTTTTTTCTTTTTAGTATCTCTTGTAAATTCTTTTGGTCTGGTTTGATTTTTCAAATAACAATTAGCAATATATAAAATGTTTTTACAAGCATTTACATCCCTATTTACATAGATACACTTTCGTGGGTCCTCTTTTGGAGTTAGTATCTCGTGTAAATATTTCTTATGCTTTTTTCTTCTAACTGAAATATTTTGTAATTCTTTGAATGTTTTATTATATAATTTACTTGTATTATATTCATTAATTTCTAATATATCAAATCTCTTTTGTAATACTCTCTTAAATCCAACATTACAACTTGGTATCGTTCCTTTCATTTGTGAAGTGCGACTATAGTCCCCATATAATAATACAATACGTTTTTGTTTTTCTTTATCTTCTTTTGTTAAGTATTTATTTTCAATATCATTTAGTATTTTTTCATCAGCTTGTTTTGTTCTTATATATCTTCTAAAATTTAACTTTCTAAATAATATTTTATTATAAAAAACCTTAACTTCTTCATTTAATTTATTCTTATTTATAATGAATTTTTTATATTCATCTATTTTAAAAGTTCTTGAACTATCTAATGATAATTCAGTTTCTTTTTTAATTATATTATGTTTTATTTTTTCTAATTTAATAATTTCATTACTTCTTTTAACATAAGTATCAAATCTTCTTTTACACGCTGAATATTTGAAAAACTTATTTTTATCATCAATCATAGTAGTAATTCTTATCTTTCCTGGATCAACTGAAACTAATTTATATTTATCACTACTTAAATATTTATTACATTCATCTTTTGTTAATTCTTCTATCTTCTTAAATTCATTATCATCATTTATTACTTTAGGTAATCTATCTCCAAATTTTTTATCTTTATATTGTTTTAATATAAATAATAATGAACAACTAAAACCATCAGTAATTATTTGATTGTAAAATACATATTTATTGTTTTTAAATATTGAGTTCTTTTCTAATTTTAATATTTTAGACCATATATGTTTTTGATAAAATTTACAGTTTAATATTAATTTACTTTTAGAATAATTAAATAACTTATCATATTTAGAACTAATTAAATCAGTAATACCACTTGTATTTAATACTATATTTTTAGGAACAATATTATTTCTTTGTGGTATAATTTGATAAGGTCTTTTTCCTAATTCTTCTATTTTATTATTTATATAAAATGAATACTTAATATATTTTTCTGGATGTATTTTAACATCATAACACACAGTTTTTGATATTTTCAATGGATATAATAATTTAGAATTATCTTTAATCCATTTGTGATATTCAACTTTTGAATCTTTTATTTTATTATTAATTAAATCTGATTTCAAGTTTCTTATTTCTTCATTTAATTCTTTATACATTTCTTTACGTTTTTCAGTATCTCTTTCTTGTTTAATAATTATTATTTTTGGGTCTTTAAAATTACAATTAATATACTTAAATAAATGTTTAATAAAGTGAGTTGATATATTAGTTTCTAAACAAGTTATCATTTCTTTAGCAGTTTGTTCTAAAATATGTGTTTTATTTGAATATGATAGTTTATCTTTAATAATTTTAGAAAATATAGTATCATAAAACTTTTTAATATCATTCTTTGTATCTTTATTTTTTATTTTAGTATCTGTCTTTTGTTTGCCTCTATTAGTATCACTTTTACCAATAGTTTTTAATACATCTAAAATAAATTGTTTATCAATGGTTGGAAATTCTAAATTTTTATTAAACTTATCTAATAAATAAAGTCTTATAAATTGATAACCTATAATAACAAATTTATTAATATCCAAAACTGCACTTTCAATAATAGGTTGAATAATATCATATTTTTTAAGAACAGATTTTAAAGGACATTTAATAATTCTAAAAACATTATTATTATTATTTTCTATATCAGGAGGTTTTTTAATTTCCATTTTTATATAGTTACTATTATAATATATAAATATTTTCTTTTTAAATTATTTTACGCATTAATAATTAATTATATATTTTTATTTATTAATTTAAAGAAATTAAAAAAATTTAAAATTTACAAAAAATAATAAATTTAAGATTCTATAGTTGAAGATTGTTGTAATTTGTCTTTTCTTTTTTGATATGCTCTTTGATTATATTCTTTAATTTTAACTGGATCTTTAATTTTATCTTTATTTTTTTCTATAATCTTTTCTTTATGTTTATGATAATAATTCTTGTTACGTTCTGGTGCTGTATATTTTTTAAGATTTTCTTTTAGTTGATTATTTTCAACTAATAGTTTTTCATATAGTTCTTTATAATTAGGATGTTCCATTATTAAGTTTAAATATATATATAAATATACATATATTTTTAAGTTTAATTATTTTAATATTAGTTTTTGTTTAATATCATTTAATATTGTTGTTCTTGTTTGTTTAATATCATCTCTTTTTATTTTATGACATCCAGATTTACATATTTTAAAGGGTTGGTCAAATAATGGAAAATCTCTACAATTACAAAAATAACAAGATATTAATACATTATCTTTATTATGAGGTTTAGAATTATCAATTCTATCTATTGAAAATTGATAACAGCAGAATTTTTCATAATTATTAGTTTCTAAATTATCATTACATACATAACATTTATTATTTTGTTTATTTAATAATAATAACACATCATCTACTTCTATATTTCCTTTATTATTAAATCTAATTAAATCAAATTTTTTATGAGAATTTATTTTATTTTGAATATTTTTATTAATACCATATTTACCAGTAATACCAAACATAGTACCATTCTCACATTTATAACATAATTTAGACCATGGTTCATCTTCGTTTTTTATAAATGAACATTTTTTACATATAATAGAACAACATTCAATACAATCACGAACACCTGTATATTCCGAAGAATTTTTATTTGTATGAAAACCTATTATATTACAAGATGGACAATAATCATCATTATAAATATCAAAATATTCTATTATAATTTGATTATTTTCATCAACTAAATTTTTATAATTATCAAATATTGAAATTAATGCTGTATCTCCTATTTTTATATTGTTTTTTAAAAAATCAATATAATATTTAGATTTATTATATGTATATTGTTTATGTATTAATTCATCTAATCTATTTGTTAAAAAACATAAATGTAATAATATAGGTTGAATACCTTTAAGTTTAAGTCCTTCATATATTCCTCTTATTATATCAATATTTTTATTATTATTAATATTTGATAATCCATAATAATCTAATAATACAGGATAATCGTGTTTTTTGCCTTTATCTAAATCAAAATATAAGATTTTTGATGTGTACATTTTAAAATAATGTTTATTATTATTAATATATAAATAACTATATTGTTTAAATCAAATATTTTTATAATTAAAAATGGTTGTTAAACAATCATCAACGGACTTAAAATTAAAAGCAGTTAAATATTACAAGCAAGTAAATAATTATACTAAAGTCTGTAATATTTTTGAATGTAGTGAAAGAAGTTTAAAAAGATGGGTTGAAAGATACAATCAAAATGAAAATGTTGACAGAAAAAATAGAAAACAAGGGTCATATAAAGTTAAAAAAGAACATATTAAATTTATTAAAGATACACTTAAGAAAAATAATATTATTCATATGAAACAATTACATCAATTAATAATTAATAAATATTCTACATTAAAAATATCAAGACAATATTTATCAGATATAATTAGAGATAATAATATTACACGTAAAAGAGCTACTTTTGCACATTTTCCTAAAACATATAGAGGACAAATTAGAAATGAAAATCAAGAATTAAAAGATTTTTTTAAGGTAATTAAAAAATATAAATTAGATGATATTATTTCAATTGATGAATCTTCAGTAAGCACTTCATTATCAATTAATTATTGTAGAAATTCTTTAGGTAAAAGATGTATTATTAAATCTGATAATAATTTTGTATTTCAAAAGTTTTCTTTATTAGTAGCGATTGATAACACAAAATGTATTAGTTATAAATTATATGATAAAGGTTCAGTAAATGGTGAAAGATTTAATGAATTTTTGAAAGATGTATGTAAAAATGTTAAAAATAAATTAATAATATTAGATAATGGTAAAATACATAAAACAGAAGAAACTAAAAATATAATAAAAAATAGTGGTAATTTTTTATTATATACTTGTCCTTATCATCCGAGATTAAATTCTATAGAACAATGGTTTAATCAAGTAAAACATTATATGAAAATTTATAAATCTAATGATTTTCCTGAATTAAATTCTAACTTAAAAAAATCAATAAATAATATTAATAAAGATAATTATAAAAATTACTTTATATATGCTTATAATAAAGATTTATATAAAACTTTGAAAAGAAAAAAATTATCTACAAAACATAGAACATTAAAAATTTATAAAAATTAAAACAGGCATTTAAAATACGCAACGCTCTAAATATTGTCCCATTTTAAATCTTTAAGTGTGTAAATATAAAAAATAAATAAAAAGATTGTAAATAATAACATATATAAATATATAGTTTATTTATGATAAAATAAAATATTACTAAAAAGTAGTAAAAGCCTATTTATTTAAATAAATTATTTAAATAATAAATAAAAAGATTGTAAATAAAACATAAATAATAAATAACTAATAAATATAAATAATAAAATATAAATAAACATAAATAAAAATGGGAGGAGGATTAATGCAATTAGTTGCGTATGGTTCTCAAGATATATATTTAACAGGGAACCCACAAATAACATTTTTTAAAGTAGTGTATAGAAGACATACAAATTTTTCAGTAGAACCTATTCAACAAGTTTTTAATGGTATAGCAAATTGGGGTAAAAGTGTTTCAGCAACAATCGCACGTAATGGTGATTTGTTACATCGTATGTATATTACAATTACTTTACCTAGTGTTTCTGCGAATGGAACAGACCAATTTCGTTGGTTAAATTGGTTAGGACATATTATAGTTCAACAAGCAGAAATAGAAATAGGAGGTCAAAAAATAGATAAACATTATGGTCATTGGCTACATATTTGGAATGAATTGACACAAACATCAGGTCATCAAGCAGGTTATTCTACTATGGTTGGAAATGTTCCTAAATTAGTTCAATCATCTACAGATGCTACCAAAGCAATTACTCTATATGTGCCTTTACGTTTTTGGTTTAATCGTAATGTTGGTCTTGCTTTACCTTTAATTGCCCTACAATATCACGATATTAAATTAAATTTACAATTAGCCAATGTTTCTGATTGTTATTGGTCTTCTGGAACAGCACGAGTTCCTGGTGATTTAACAGATGTAAGTTTATGGGTAGATTATATTTATTTAGATACAGATGAAAGAAGGCGGTTCGCTCAAGCAAGTCATGAATATTTAATAGAACAATTACAATTTAATGGTGATATGCCTATAAATAGCACAGTAGAACAATTAAAAATGGCTTTTAATCATCCAGTAAAAGAAGTCATATGGACTATACAAAAAGATAGTTTAATAGATACAACAACAATGAATGATTATGGTGGTAAGCAATGGTTTAATTTTACAGATGCTATTGATTATACTTATTTTTCAGGAACACCACAAGACCCTTTGGGTGGTGGTATTGGAACTGCTGCTTTTAATGTAGGTAATTGGTATTCTAGTATGCCTTTAAGTGGAACCGCAAATGGAAGTGTAGCAACTGCTGGTAAATTTGGTGAGGCAGGAACAAATATTTCGGCTTTAAATTTTGATGATTTATTTGGAATAACATCTAATGTGTCATCGCAGGCTTGGAATTCTAGATTACCAGTTTTTGATTCTGGAGAAAATCCAACATCATTAGCAAAATTACAATTAAATGGTCACGACCGCTTATCACAAAGAGAAGGACGTTATTTTAATACCGTTATACCTCAAGAATGCCACGAAAATTGCCCTGCTATTGGTATTAATGTATATTCATTTGCTTTTAAACCTGAAGAACATCAACCAAGTGGAACGTGTAATTTTTCAAGAATTGATATAGGTCAGTTATTATTAACAATTACAGCAAGCACTTATGTAAAACACGATGCTAGTGCTGATACAGCAAAATGTCGTATTTATGCTACTAATTATAATGTATTACGTATTATGAGTGGTATGGCGGGTTTGGCTTTTACAAACTAAGTTTTTTAAGTTTTACCAAAACTTAACTAAACGCTAGGTAGCCTAAAGGCTACCAGAATTAGAAAATTATTTTTATTTATAGTTAATTTTTTAAGTTTTA
>Ga0209533_1001802_pt1 | contig 19887 bp, 10 predicted proteins | sample COG_04_FD_184748 | JGI IMG/M metagenome (GOLD analysis project Ga0209533, IMG submission 184748) | Pelagic Microbial community sample from North Sea - COGITO 998_met_04 (SPAdes) (version 2) | ecosystem: Environmental > Aquatic > Marine > Neritic zone/Coastal water | place: Helgoland, sampling...
TACCGATTTATACGATTTGCTTATGCCTACATCTGTAGCATATGTAACCAACGGAATGTCATTTCAAACAGCAGCAGGTATAATAACTTTGGTTGAATGTACTAGCAATACTGTTTTAGGATGTACGGATGCAAGTGCAAACAATTACAACGAACTGGCAACAGAAGACGATGCATCTTGTACGTACACTGTTTTAGGATGTACGGATGCAAGTGCAAACAATTACAATGAACTCGCAACACAAGATGATGGCTCTTGCACCTACGACCCCATAACAGTAACTTGTGATTTACCAGCCACTAATATATTGAACACAGGTTCAAACATGACGGTAATGCTTCCTCCAGCTTTAATTACATCTTTAAACGCTACGGAGGAAAATGCCTACGTTGTTGCTTTAAATTCTTCTGGGCTGGTCATTGGATTTAAGGCTGTTTTTGGTATTGACCTGACTTCATTGGCTGTATTTGGAAATGATGCCACAACTACAGAAATTGATGGAGCGACTGCAAACGAAGTGATCTCATTTCAGTTTGTAAATGGTACCGATTTATACGATTTGCTTATGCCAACACCTGTTCAATATTCTACCAATACATTAACAGTTCAAACAGCAGCAGGTATAATAACTTTGGTTGAATGTACTAACAATACTGTTTTAGGTTGTACGGATGCAAGTGCAGACAATTACAATGAACTGGCAACGCAAGATGATGGATCGTGTGAGTATGGCTTTGCTGGTTGTACAGATACTTTAGCTTGTAATTACGATGTTACGGCTCTAACAGATAATAATTCATGCTTGTATTCGGACTTTGCATTTGATTGTTTTGGTGAATGTATCAACGATTCTGACGAGGATGGTGTTTGCGATGAATTTGAAATAGAAGGATGTACGGATAGCTTAGCTTTAAATTTCGATACTCTTGCGACCGATTTAGACAATTCATGTGAATACGCTGGTTGTACCTACGAGAGTGCTTTAAATTATTCAATCGAAGCAACGATTGAAAACGGAACTTGTGATTTTGACATACCTGTTATATACGTTACCAACCCAAGTAACGGTGCTTTTATTACCGATACAATGGTTACATTTACCTATGAGGTTCTCAATTTCACCATTTCGTCAAACGAAAATGAAGGGCACATCAAATACTCGGTAGATGGGGGAGCATTCGGTTCTCTTTTTGAGCAATCTGGAAACATTACTCAAGACTTTGATTTTGGTGCGCATACCGTACAATTTATTATTTACGATAATGTGGTTGGCAATAATCAACCTTGGTCCCCAACGATAGAAACTGTAATTAATTTTACTGTTGGCGATGTAGGATGTACAAACCCTATTGCAGGAAACTACAACCCTAATGCTGTGCTAGACGATGGCTCATGTGTTCCTAATGCAGATGTTGTATTTGAAAATACAAATACAGGCTCAAATCATACCTTATTCGTACTTATGGATCAAATAGGATCTATTGATGTAAACGGATTGTTCTCTCAACCAGGAGATTTGCTTGGTGTATTTTATGAGAATAATGGCCAGTATTACGGCGCAGGTTTTACCGACTTAACTGGAAGTAATGTTCAGTTTTCTGCTTGGGGAGACGATGCAACTACAGAAGAACAGGATGGTTTTATTGAAAACCAACCACTTGTTTGGGCAATACAATTTGCCGAAACAGGCAATAGTGTATACTTAGAGGCAATATACACACCTAATCATCCAGATTCTTATACAGCAAATGGTATCTCTACTATTATTGGTTTCGAACTCATCGATTATTCTAATATTGAAGGCTGTACTGATCCAGATTACGTTGAATACAATCCATTTGCTGAAATTGAAGACAACAGTTGTTTAATCCTAAAAGTTTATGGTTGTACTGATGATTCATTTTTAGAGTACTGGACGTATAACGCAGATTCCATGTCTATTTCTGCTCCCGATGTTATCCCAAATACAAACGATGGTTCTTGTTTAACTGGGCTTTTATCGGGTTGTACGGATCCCAATTATACAGAGTTTTGTACAGAATGTAACATCAGTAACAATTCTATATGTAGCGAATTAGTTGTTTTGGGTTGTACACACCCACAAGCTATTAATTTTGATGAATTGGCAAATACAGACAACGGTACTTGTGATTTTGACGTTTGTATAGAATTAGAACTCACAAATTTTGAGATTATAACTTCTGCTGAATTTAATATTCCCGTTTTATCCTACGACATAATTAATTCGAGTAACGAATTAATAAACTCTTCTGCATTTAGTCTTAATTTGGCTTCGATGGATGAAATAGAAATAAATGAAGTGTCGCTTTCGAATACCCAAATCTACCCTGGAGCCACAATTCATGTAGAATCGCCTATTATTAGTGATCTTTCAACAATACCTGAATCTATTGCCATAAGTGGTTTTGTTAACATGCAAGGAGTCTCATTTGAGTCGGATAGTATAAATTGTGATTATTATTTTAATGAGGTATATTTATTAACAAACCAAATAGGTTGCTCATTTGTTAATTCCTATAACTACGATTCTCTAGTTACGGTTAATGATGGCTCATGTATTCCTTTTTTAGAAGCTTCAGTACTCGTATTTGATCCAAGTTGTAGTGACGAATACGGCGAAGTGTTTATAGCAATAGCAGGAGGCGTAGCACCTTATTCAACTATTTCAGTTTACACGCAATACTCTAGCTTAGGTGTACCTCAAGAAACCGACGTTGTTGTAGACGAAAATAACACGATAATAATGTACGGTTTGGCTGATGGAGATTATACCATTGAGATTACCGACAGTGAAGTAGACAGTATAATCCATACGCAGTTGTATGAATTTACGATAATTTCTCCAGAAGAGGTTTTTGTTGAAGCAAACATCACAAACTCATTCCTTTTAACTTCGCTTTTAAGTCAAGGAAGTGCAGTGTTTTATCAATGGTTGTTAGAAGGTGAATCAATTGATGGTGCAAACAACTCTATACATTATGCTGAAGAAGTAGGGAATTACCAAGTGTATATTGAGAATGAAAATGGATGTGGTTCTTACTCGAATCCAATTTATTTAAATACAGTTGACATCAACGAGTTCAGCGAATTAAGCTTTAATATGTATCCAAATCCTGTCAGTTCAACCTTAACGATTCGTGCTCCAATGCTTAAGTCTCTGGCTTCTATGACTATAACTGATGTTTTAGGCCAAGAAATTCATAGTTTTGAGTTGGATACTAGATTTGATTCTAATGAAATTACTTTTGATGTAAGTAAGTTAAAAAGTGGAATCTACTTTATGAATGTAGAAAGTGATTCTAAACAAATTGTAAAGAGGTTTATAAAGAAATAAGCTCCTTAAATTTTTAATAAAAAAGGTGGACAATTTGTCCACCTTTTTTATTGAGCTAATTCTTCTTTAAGATAATCTACAGTATAGCTTTTGGTCGAGTTTAATATGTTTTCGGGCGTACCTTCACAAAGTATAGTTCCGCCGCCTCTTCCGCCTTCTGGGCCTAAGTCAATCACATGATCCGATAGTTTTATCACATCCATATTGTGCTCAATGACTAAAACAGTATTCCCTTTATTTACAAGTTTGTTTAACACGTCCATCAGTACTCTAATGTCTTCAAAGTGTAAACCTGTAGTTGGTTCGTCTAGTATGAAGAGCGTATTTCCTGTATCTCTTTTACTCAATTCGGTAGCTAATTTTACTCGTTGTGCTTCTCCTCCAGAAAGTGTTGTAGATTGCTGTCCTAAAGTAATATAGCCAAGTCCAACATCTTGTAATGTTTTTACTTTTCTGTATATCTTAGGTATCGCTTCAAAAAACTCTACAGCATGTTTAATGGTCATGTCCAATATGTCAGAAATCGATTTTCCTTTGAAACGTATTTCAAGGGTCTCTCTATTAAATCGTTTTCCGCTACAAGATTCGCAAAGAACATGAACATCGGGTAAAAAATTCATTTCTATTACTCTTAGTCCTCCACCTTCACAAACTTCGCATCGCCCTCCTTTTACGTTAAAAGAGAAGCGTCCGGGTTTATAGGCTCTAATTTTAGCTTCAGGAACCTCAGAAAATATCTTTCGAATTTCGCCTAACACACCTGTATAAGTTGCTGGATTAGACCTTGGAGTTCTTCCAATTGGTGACTGATCAATTTCAATAACTTTATCTACATGCTCTAAACCCGATATGCTTTTGTAAGGCATTGGCTTTTTTAATGCTCTAAAGAAATAAGTGTTTAATATAGGATAAAGTGTTTCGTTAACCAATGTAGACTTACCTGAGCCCGAAACTCCAGTTATGCTTATTAGTTTACCTAAAGGTAAAATAAGGTCAACATTTTTAAGATTGTTTCCTGTAGCTCCTAATAATCGAAGTTCCTTCCCATTACCAGTTCTACGTATTTTTGGTATATGGAGCTTTTTCTCTCCGTTTAAATATTGTGTGGTTAATGTATGAGATTTCATGATTTCTTCGGGAGTTCCCTCACAAACAATTTCTCCTCCATACTTTCCTGCTCCAGGTCCCATATCTAACACGTAGTCTGCAGATTCTATCATTTCCTTGTCGTGTTCTACAACTACTACAGAATTACCTAGGTCTCTTAATTCGCGCAAGGATTTTATTAAGCGTGTATTATCCCTTTGATGTAGTCCAATACTAGGTTCATCGAGAATGTATAAAACGCCTACCAGCTGTGAGCCTATTTGAGTAGCCAAACGAATTCGTTGTGCTTCTCCTCCCGATAAAGATTTTGAACTCCTGTCTAAGTTCAAGTAATCCAAGCCAACATCTAATAAAAACTTTAAACGAGTTCTTAATTCCTTAATAATTTCTAAGCCAATAGCCTTTTGTCTCGCATTTAGTTTTTCTTCTATCGTATCAAAAAAGGTGTAAAGTTCAGAAACATCCATTTTGGCTAGTTCTGAAATGTTATAGTCTTCAAATTTAAAATGAAGCGATTCTTTTTGCAATCGTTCACCTTCGCATTTGGAGCAATTTATTTCTATCATATATGCTTTTGCCCAACGCTTTAAACTAGATGAGTCTGCATTATGGTATTGGTAGCTTATAAAATTAGAAATCCCTTCAAAGTTCAAGTAATAATCTTGGGTTATACCCATAGTTGTATTTGTAACTTTAAAAGACTCTTCTGCTCCATTTAAAATTACTTGAATAGCTTTTTTTGGTATGTCGCTTATCGGATCTTTTATATCGAATTTATACCGCTTGGCTATTAGATCCAATTGTTTGTTTATCCATGGGCTTTTACGGTCCGAAATAGGAGCTAAGCCTCCACGCTCTAAAGAAAGACTTTGATCTGGAAAGATTTTAGATTCGTCAATTTTCATTTCTAAGCCTAAACCATTACAGGTCTTGCATGCTCCTTTTGGAGAGTTGAATGAAAAGATGTTTGGTTCTGGATCGTCGTATGCAATTCCAGTAGTTGGGCACATTAAGTTTTTACTAAAATAGCGAAGCTCTTCTTTTTCTGGAGCATAAATTTGCAGGATTCCCTTACCATATTTCAAAGCAGTTTCTAGCGAGTCTTTTAGTCTTTTATCAATATCTCCACTAATTTGCAATCGGTCTATAACAATTTCAATGTCGTGGCTTTTGTAACGATCTAATTGTAAGCCCGGCATAATATTTTGAATGTTACCATCGATACGTACTTTTATAAAACCCTGTTTTAGTATGTGTTCGAATAAATCTCTATAATGTCCTTTTCTTGCTTTTACAACGGGTGCTAGTATTAATATTTTTTCTTCGTTGTAAGATTCGCTAATCAACTCTTTTATTTGATCTATCGTATAACTAATCATTTTTTCTCCGGTGTTGTAGGAGTAAGCATCAGCAACGCGAGCATATAAAAGCCTTAGGAAATCGTAAATTTCTGTAATAGTCCCAACCGTAGATCGTGGGTTTTTACTCGTTGTTTTTTGTTCAATAGAGATTACGGGACTCAAGCCCTCTATTTTATCTACATCAGGACGTTCCAAACCGCCTAAATATTGTCGTGCGTAAGCAGAAAATGTTTCTATGTATCTTCTTTGTCCTTCGGCATATATGGTGTCGAAAGCCAATGAGGACTTCCCGGAACCACTTAAGCCTGTTATTACCACGAGTTTATCTCTTGGTATTTTCACGTCAATATTTTTCAAGTTGTGCACTTTGGCACCCTGAACATCTATGTTCTCTTGTGGCTTGGCCATTTATAATTTACTTTCTTTAATGAATTTGAGCTCCTGACCCTTTTTTACTTTTAAATCTAAAACGTCAATATTTTGCAAAAATAATTCTTCCAAATCAATTTCATTCTCTTTTGCTATGTTTTTAAGTAAACTTGTTTCAGAGCATATAATTTTTAGGGTATCTATTTTGTGAATACGATCTATTGTGTGTTCTGGATTTACAATTTCTGTTTTATTTTCCGAAGTATAGTAGCCTTCTTCAGGAAAAGTTACAAGGTAAGCAACATTAGTTTCGTTATTTAATTCAGCTTGTCTTAACCAGGGGTTGTATTCTTTCAAAATCTTATAATTAATATTTAGCTCTGTAGCATAATTAGCAAAATTAATTACCGAAGAATCCAACAAAACTTTTTTTAATGGAGGGAGTGTATATAAATCTTTTTCTCTTATTTGAAATCCGTATGTTTTTTGATGAGTTAAAATTTCCTTAATGGCAGAAATTCTAAAAATGTATCGGGCAGTTTCGTTGTTTAAAAGTAAGTCGTAGTAGTTAAATACGTTTTGTCTTTTAAGTTGTTTTTCCAAACCTGTCATTCCCATATTATAAGCAGCAGCAGCAAGTGTCCAAGAGCCAAATTTTAAGTAGGCTTCGTTTAAATAGTTGCATGCTGCTTTGGTCGATTTTAGTAAGTGATACCTTTCATCAACTTCATTATTTATTTGCAAGCCTTGTTCTTTTGCGGTAGCTTTCATTATTTGCCAAAACCCGGTAGCTCCAGATGGAGAAACAATGTTTGCCAATCCGCTTTCTGCAATGGCTAAGTATTTAAAATCTTCGGGTATACCTTCTTCTTTTAAAATGGGTTCAATAATAGGGAAATATTTATGCGCTTTTTTTATAAATAGAATTGTTTGAGATTGCCAATAAGTGTTTACAAGGAGTTCTTTGTCAAATCGTTCGTTTATATCTGCTTGTTCGAGTGGCATTTTTTCGCCAGAAAAAATTATTTCGTCTGGCTGGTTTGGAGAAAATATCGCGTAATTTTTATTAAATTTTACTTGATGGTTTTCATCTTCAGTACCCTTGTAAACCGAAAAAATAAAAATGGATGAGATTGTAATCAGAAGGAGTAGGCTCGTTTTGTTCATCAAAAGAAATTAGTTGTATTTGATAATGATTTTAGCTCTAAATCTTTTTGAGAAATAGACACATGTACTGTGATTTTTAGAATACTTTTAGGTAGCAAAGTTAAAAAGCTAAAGTAGTAATTTACAATGTTTTTAACTCCATTTTTCCACTCGCATTACTAACAAAAGCCCTTATTTAGTATTGTTTTGAGTGTATGTAATTTAAAGCGGACTATACAACAGAAGGTTTTTTCTACTTGCTTTTAAATCTCAATATACAAAGCTATTAGAGTTCTTAACTTTGTGTATCCATCTAAGAGACTTTGTAAAGAAAAACCCCCTACTTATAAAATAAGTAGGGGGTTCATAATTCGGTTTCAACTAATTTAGTTGTTCAATATTAATGGCATTCCATCTGCTCCGGAGCCAATAATAACAACCTTAGAATTGTTCGATTTAGATAATTCTATAGTAGCCTCAATACCTCTCATTTTAAGTAGGCTAGGAGTAAGAGAGCTGTTTATAATCTTATTGGCTGCAGCTTCACCTTCTGCACCAATACGTTTTCTTTCAGCTTCACTACCTTCCTTATCTAGTCTGTAACGGTAGGCAGCAGCTTCTTGTTCCTGCTTTAGTTTGTCGTCTATGGCTTGTCTAATTTTTTCTGGTAAACGAATAGATCTAATTAATAATGCTTTCATAATAACGTTGTTTCCAGCAAGTACAGATTTTGTTTCTTCAATAATTGTACTTTCTACCTCATTACGCTTGGTAGAATAAATTTCTTCTGCTTCATAACGACCCATTACTTTTCTTACAGAAGAGCGAACTTCTGGTATCACCAAACGATCTACATAAGAGCGTCCAAATTCTTCGTGTAAATAACCAATTTGTTCGTAGGTAGGATTGTAACGAACCGTAATATCTATGGCCATAGAAAGACCATTTTTATCTAAGATGTCCATGCTTTCTTCTACTTTTTGTTCTTTAACTTCGTAAACAAAAATAGTATTCCATGGTGCAACTAAATGAAAGCCGGGAGCATAAGTGTTTACTTTGTCTAAGCCGGTTGTGAATTTTCTAAAAATAATTCCTCTTTCACCTGGATTTATAGTAATGGAAATGTTTGATCCTAGAATCATTAAAAAAAATAATACCGCTCCTGCGATGATTATAATTGGATTTACTTTTTGATTCATTTCTTTATCTTTTTTTTAATGTGTTCCTAAATATTTTCGTAATGCCCACTCGAAAAATAGACTTAGTAAAAGTACGAAAAAGATTGCTTTCTGTTGTATTAAATCACTTAACTGTTTACTGAAATATATTTTGGGTTTTTCTTCTATTTCCGTTCTAATAATTTCCGAATAATTAGCAAATTCATCTTTTACAATAAAGCGTCCTTTTGTTAAATCGCTCATTTTTTGAAGTAGTTCCCAGTTCGCTTCTAGTCTTTGCTGTTCTACTGTGGAGGGTAAAATTGCAAAGGTTCCTTTTTGTTTTAATTGTTCTTTTTTATAGTTTGCTTGCAGAGTAAATGTGTAGTTACCAACACTCAAGTTAGTAAGAAGGCTGTTGTAGTTTCCATTTTTATTCGTTAGGTTGTATAAGTATTCGTTTCCTAAGTCGTTTACTAAAACCAAGTTGAGTTCTGCATTTTCTATTAGTTGGTAATTGTCGTTGTACAACTGAGCATTTAGTTTAAAAACATCTCCTTGAATACTTAACTTAGGGTATTTTAAACGAAGTTTTCGTTTGTCTTTGTTTAAGGTTAAGTACTGGCTTACAGATTGAATTATTTCGTTGAAATTATCATGTGTTTTGTTTTTCTGGAAATCAAATAAGTGCCATTTCCATAAGCCTTCTGCCAAGAGTATGGAAAGTATTTTAGTGTCTTTCTCTGCAAAAACAAACAAGGGTTTGTTCGTTTTAATACCCTCAATGTTTTGCGTAAATAAGGTATGCGAAATTTCCTTTTTTTCAAATTCTCCAAAAGGAGAAATTAGCGGAGGGGCTGTGTTTATAAATACGCTTGCTTGGTCGCTTAAATTAAATGGTGCAAAGTTATTGTTCAATACCGGCAAGGTAGATTGTTGTGAATTATTGGTTTTTACGGCTATCAGATCTTGCATTTCATTAAACGCATTCCATTTGGTGTTTTTTCCTGCAACAAACAATACGGATGTATTAGATTGCATTACTCGACTTATAAGGTCTTTATTTCTTGCTCCTTTTTCTGGGAGTTGATGTAAGATTATTAAATTGTAGGCTTCTAGTTCTCCTTTAAATTCGTGAGCAAGTGCTGTTTCTACTCTGTAGTTTTTACCTGTTTCTAAGGCAGATTTTAGTGCAGAAATATCGGGATGCGGAGCACTGGCAAGTATTAGGATGTTTTGTGTGTTGTTAAGAATTTCTATACTAAGCCTAAAGTTATTGTTTTGCTTGTTTTTTTCGCCCTTAAAACTAGAAATGCTAAGGTCGTAGTATTGAATACCTTCTGCATTTGCTTCGATCAATATTTCTTTTGCAATGGGTGTGTTGGCTTCTAGGTTTAGCCATTCTTCGTATACGAGCTTTCCTTTGTGTGTAATTTCTAATTTCTCTTTCTCCAAAGATGAGAAATTGCTTTGCAGCTCAAATACTACAGGAAATTCGTTTCCTAAATAGGCAATTTCGTTATAGTTTACTGCATTTATAGCCTGATCTAATTGGGCAGTACTGTCGCCTAAAGCTAGCGTATAAACGGGTACATTTAGTCTATTTACTCTGTAGTTGGGTTCCAGTCCTTGAGTATAGTTACCATCTGAAGCTACTACAACTGCTGCTAAGTTTCTGTTGTGAAATTGATCTTCAATACTTTGTAAGGCATTCGATATATTGGTGTATTTACCAGAGAAATTACTTGTAAATCCCTGGTAGATACTGTCTTGAAAATGGAATTCGTAAACATCGTAATTCTCTTTTAAAACAGTATTGTTTTTCTTTAAAACGTTTTCGAATTCTGTTTTATAATAGAGAGAGTCTTCGTAGTTTAAAATTGAGCTTGAAGCATCTTGTAAGAATACGAGTATTGGTTTTTCAACGCTTTTTATATTGTTGATCCATTTCGGATTAAAAAGAAATAAAATTAAAATGGATAAGGAAATGAATCTGAAACTAATAAGTAAAAGCCTCGATATAAGAGACGATTCTTTAAATCTAGAATCTTTAAAATAGACAAATAAAGCAAGTAGCAATGCTAAAAGCATTGCTACTGTTATAAGAATGTACGAATCGTCAAAGTGAAGCATTCTATAGTCTTATGTTAACATACCACCACAAACGTGAAGTACTTGTCCGGTTACGTAAGCCGACATTTCTGAGGCTAAAAAGACAGTAACATTTGCAACGTCTTCAGGTGTTCCTCCTCTTTTAAGTGGAATGCTACTTCTCCAGTCTGCAATTACTTTTTCATCCAGTTTTTCGGTCATTTCAGTTTCTATAAATCCGGGGGCAATTGCGTTGCATCTAATATTTCTAGAACCAAGCTCTAGAGCAACAGATTTAGTAAAACCTATAACCCCGGCTTTGGAGGCAGCGTAATTAGACTGTCCTGCATTTCCTTTTACACCAACTACAGATGTCATGTTTATTATTGATCCAGATCGCTGTTTTAGCATGGTTCTCTGCACAGCTTTGGTCATGTTGAAAACAGACTTTAGATTAACTTCTAATACTCGATCGAAGTCTTCTGCACTCATTCGCATTAGTAAGTTGTCTTTGGTTATACCTGCATTGTTTACTAATATGTCAATAGATCCGAATGTTTCTTTTACATCTTCTATTAAAGCTTCAGCATTGTTCATAAGCGAAGCGTCTGATTTATATGCTTTTGCTTTTACACCAAGTGCATTAAGTTCCTTTTCTATAGCCAGTGCTTTTTCTTGAGATGATACGTAGGTGAATGCTACGTTTGCACCTTGTTCTGCAAGTTTTAAAGCTACTCCTCTACCAATACCACGAGTAGCACCTGTAATAATGGCTGTTTTTCCTTCAAGTAATTTCATTGCTTATTGGTCTTGTATGTTTTAAATCGTAATTAGTTGGCTGGTATCATTTTCTTTATATGTGCTACATACTCTTCAGGAGTCATGTACTCATAGCCTGTTTTACCGAGCATATTGGTTTTACCATCCATAAGAATAACAGTAGGGTAGCCCTTAATTTGGAATTTACGTGCTAGCTTAATTTGTTCTAAGGGTAAGTCTCTAGATCCACGAGGAAAGTCTAATTCAAGTAATATTAAGTTTTCTTTAGCAAAGTTTACAAAAACTTCTTGACTCAATATTTGACGCTCTAGTTTTTTGCACCAGCTGCACCATTGCTTTCCAGTAAAAAAAGCAAAAATGGGCTTACCCGTTTCGTTGGATAATTCTACAGCTTGTTTTACGTCTGTTAGCCAAAGTTCTGTAGGCTCATTACTACTCGATATTAGTCCGCAAGAAATACTGAATACGGTAAGTAGTAAAAAAAGTATTTTTTTCATAAGTCTTTTTGTCTTCTTCATGCTGCTAAAGTAAGCATTTGAAAGATTTGTATTCTAGTTTTTTTGTTAAATTGTTTTAAGATTATTTGTTTATTGGGTAAGCTATTGTAGCATATTGAAATTTGACAGACACACAACTCCCAACAGTACTAATTTTTTTTGAGAATAGGTTTAATTATACTGCTGTGTTAGTTTACACTTAAAGATTAATTTAATTAAATTGGGTTCTTATTATTCGAATATCTTATGACTTTAGTAGATAATCTAAGTCGAGTTTTAACTGAGTTGTAAAATTTATTTTGTTCTCGTAGGATTTAATTACGATCTCCAAGATCCATTCTTCATTCAGAAAAAGGTTTTTTAATAATGCTGTTTTTGTTGAATCCTGCGCGATCAAAATTTGATTTGATATTTCTTGTTTTGCATAGGATTTTATGCGGGTTAAAAATTGAGTAGATTCCTTATTTTCAATCCTTTCTAAGGTTAAAATAGCTTTGTCGGTACTTGTAGTTTTTGCTAAACAGAGAGCTAAATTGTACAATCCATCTTGAAAGTAGGGTGCTATTTCAATAGCTTGTTCAAAATACTTAAGTGCGCCCAAAAAATCATTTTCATACAGACTGCAGCCCCCTAAACTATTTAATATGTGTATGTGATAAGGATTAAGTAGCAATGCTTTGTTTAAGTGTGTTTTTGCGCTGTTTAAATTATTGCTTTTTAAATAGAGCTCTCCAATATACCAATCTATTGGAGTACTGGTTTTGTCCATTTGATAAGTTGTGTTTTGGGCCCTCAATAATAAGTTCCTAGACTCATCTGTTGTTAAATTGTTTCTTTGAGTAATGTAGTCTTTAAACAGTATTTCACTCTTTAATCTTTGGTAAACGATGCTACTTAAGCTTATAAGAAGACCAGATACAAGCAACAATACAGGCGCTTTTATTTTACAAACGGTACTGCTTTTTAATTTTAATGAAATAAGAATTAAGAAGAGTAAGGAAGGCACTATTCGTTCTTGTGGAAAGCTAAATAATGAAATGAGTATAAAACTTATTAATCCAAAATTTACAGTTAAGGAGTCTTTATAGCTCGACTTTTTTAGAAGGGGATACGATAATATTATTAAAAAGAGTAGGCCACCAATAAGACCAAGTTCGTTAAAGTTTTCTAATACATCGTTATGTGGTCTTTGCATCAATACGTCTCCTTGTCTTAATCTCCAAAGTGTAAGTCCGTAGGAGGCAAAGTAAATAGGCCAATTTCCAAGTCCAACCCCTGTAAGCCAATACTCAAAAAACATTTGAAAAGAACGTTTCCATAAAAACAAACGCTCTGTAATTGTCGAAGATCTAATCGAAGAGGAATCTCCAAAATCTAGTATATTTAAAAAATCATCAAAGGTTCCAAGCTGCTGCAAAAAGAAAAAACTGAGTACAGAAATACCTAAGGCAGAACCTATTATTTTAGGCGCGTTTTTTTTAATGAGTCCGCTTTTGTTATACGAATAATAGAGCGTACTACAAAACAGGGCTAGTAGTGCAGAGCGTGTTTGCAGAATTAGTAGCATTACAATTACAAGCGTTACTAAAAGGTATTTTAAATGTTTACTGCTTTTCCAAAGGGCTAATAATGGTAAAGAAAGAACTAAAACAGAGGCATAAATATTTTTGTGAGAAAAGCTTGTGCTTATCGCATACAAATTACTTGTTGTAAGGTTTAAGGAGCTGATCCATAAAAGTTGAATGAATCCGAAAAGTAGAATAATGCCAACGAAATAAACAGATCCTGTTATTAAGTAACGATCTGATGATTTTTTATCAATATTGAAAATTAGAATAAAAAAGAGGATGTATTCTATTCGTTTGATCAATTCAACATAATCGACGTAGTTTCTTGTATAACTACTTACCAATAAGGCTCCTATATATATAAAGTATACTGAGGTAAAGTGCTTCGGATACGTAATTTGAATGTTTTTAATGAAACAAAGCAAATAAGCTAGCATTAAAAAAACAGACAAAAAGAGTAAACGCGGAGTGCCCGAAGCATCCAATACTTTATCGAAGTAAATAAATGGTACGAGAATTAAGAAATAGTGTACTAATTTACCAATCATTTCGTAGTCGCTAAAATAAATTGTTCAGCGTAAATGTATTCTTTTCTAGTATACCAGTCAATATACCTACATCTGAGTTTAGGTAGCAGAACTAATTAATTACATTCGAAATACTAGAATAATTCTAGCCATAATTTCAACCATAATTAGAGTTCAGTTTATTCCTTTTCTCCAGACTAGGAAAACTTGAAACAATACTCCAGCATAAGTAAGTAGGTAGTTTTTTAATGTTTAAGAGAATAATCAGACTTAATGCAAAAGTCTTTTTTCCACCTTTCCATTTTCATAAACATAGAATAAAAGCATTCCTTTTTTATGTTCTTTATGCTCTTTACCTAAAATGTCTATCATTTTTAGCAAATGTGTTTCGCTCTTTTTAGTTTCGTCTAGCCCAATACCATCGTCGTAGTCTATTTCATCGCACACTCCATCCATATCAATATCGTTAAAACACTCGCCTGAGCAATCAACGTATTCAACGGGAGCACAGCTTCCATCTTCAAAATTAGCGTCTGGATTATAGTTGCAAGCAGTTGGGTCGGTACAACCTAGTGAAGTCGATGTGTCAACTTCTTCCAATAAAACAACTTCTTCGGTATATGGTGTATAAGAGTCTGCTTGAGAAAAAGTATTTACAAGATAATTCATCTTCGTTTCTGCACTTTGAACAATCCATATAATTTCTTGTCCTAGGCTAAAGCCTTCTATTTCTAGCGTTGTTGCATCGTCTCCAATCAAGGTAATTCCTATAGTAATTGAACCGTCGTAAACAACGAATCCTCCATTTACAAGTACACCATCTATAAGGTAAAAGGCGCCTATTAAATCACCAATTTGAATTGGAGATGTCTCTAGAACAAGGTTCATAACATATATGTTATAGATAGAGGTAATATTTGTTAGATTTGGTATTGTATCGAAGCTTATGTTAAATTCAAATATACACGAGCCATCATCATTAACAGCTTCATCGTCAAAGTTTAATGCTTCTAGATTAGTGCATCCTTCTGGATATTCAATAAAGCCATTACAATCGTAAAGGTCTTGATTATCGTCGTAATAACTAAACAAACCATCTAAGCTAGATGTAATGGTATTAAGTATGGAAGTACTGGCATAGAACAATAAGTTGGTTCCTTGTGTAAATAAACTTGAACCTTGAACAAAGATTGAGGTATTGTCTGTAGTTACTGTTCCTTGCTGAAAATATGTAAATGCATTATTTGAGGATAAATTGTAACCATCCATAATACTGTTTAAAAACGCATTTTCGGCTCCGTAAATACATGATCCATCATTTGAAATTGCATCTGCATTGTAATTACATGCATCTTCATCCATACAGCCAGCAGTTTGTCCTAATACTATAAGAGGTAGGAATAATAAGGAGTATAAAATCTGTTTCATAACGGCATGTATTTAAGTTGATATAATAATGTGTAAATATATAAAAAAATAAATACTTTACTACAACCTAATTTTTTTTGAAAAAGTTTAGAGGAATGCTGCTTGTTTTTTCTTTTAATTGGACTAAATTTAAATTCATTTGGTGTATTCTACTTTTTTTTGTTCAGGTTTATACATTCTTATTAAACCTGTTATGAGCTGCCATTGTATTACTGTACGAACCTTCTAATAATTAAATATTTGCGCTAAGAAAATCTAGTTTATTTTTGTGGTTTAGTATTTTCTCAATGAGTCGGTTAAATTCGCTCTTGTAATTAGTGTTGTTTTTGATGAGGTTTAAACATCAGTATAAATATTAAATTTTATATTGTACTGTTTTATCAAACGATAAGCGATTTAGAATATATAAATTTAAGTTCTATTAAACGAATCGGTTTTTAGGTCTAAAACAACATACAGCTTAACCCTATAGATTAAGAAATTCAGATTAGTAATGTTTAACAAAGCCCATTTAAATGAAAGATAGAATAATCATTATTGCTACCTTGGAATTGCTCCATAATAAATTAGCTGAGTTGAAACAGGCAGTTGGAGAATTACAAGCTCATTGTTTTAAGACGGAGCAAGGCATGCTTCAATACGATTGGTACGTTTCAGAAAGCTCCAATACTATTAAGGTTTTCGAAACTTATGTTAACTCAGAAGCCGCATTAACTCATTTTGATAATTGCAAGCCTTTTGCTCCAATGCTTAGTCAATTTAGAGTATTTAAGAGCATGGAAATATTTGGCAATGCAAGTGATGCTTTAAGGCAAAGAGTAAAAAAAATAAACGCTCCTCATTATACTGCAATCTCACATTTAAATAGATTAAATTAATTATTGATATGCACTCTAGTTTTACTCTATACATATAAATAAGCGCGCTAGAGCCTTCGGGTTTTTGCGTTTATTGAATACTATAAGTTACTTGGCTAAGAAAGCGAGTATGTAACTACTGAATTTGTATTATGCAAAGATATTCGCTGTTAGGGTAAAATCTAAACACCATGCTAATATAAAAAGCTTAGAAAGATCTAATTGGACGAACGAGGTAGACTGCATTTTGATTACTTTGAAACTCAGCTCCGCTTCCAAATAAAATTGACCAGGAGTGCCAATTGTCAACCTTGGAGGAGGACCAATAAGGAAAGTCCGAAAAGCCTCCTGTATTTCCAATAACAGAACCCGGCCCTATTTGGTTGTACATTTCGTTTAATTCATCAAACGAAGGTAAGTACCAATCTTGAAAATCATTTCCAGCATATTGATGTGCAGAAAGAGCTGCTGTGCTATTTAAAAATTGACTTGTACAATTTTGATTGATTATTTCTTGGGTATTTTGAAAGCCTGAACCTATTTCTAAACCGTTTGCTCCATTAAAGTTTTCAGCATAACATCCCCAGTCAAATTGTCCAATATCTTCTGTAGCACAGGTTAATCCATGCAAACCTGTCGAGTCAATATAAAATACAATTCCACCTTCTGCAAAATCACCAAGTTCGTAAGCGGGCTGATTTAGAATTTCGATACTGTCTTCAAGTTGAGCAATGTAATCTTGCAGCGCATTAATAGCATTCTCAATAGTATCATTCATATACCAATCACATAAACTAAAATCATCAATCGCCTCGTTAACTTTAATCTGATAACCTAAACCTGGGTTTAAATCTCCTATTCCATTAAAATCCCACTCGGGTAAATAAGTACTACCTAAATAGTCTTTTACAATAATAATTTTAGTGTAATAATTAGAAAGACCTTCTACAAGGTCTATTGGAGTAGGGCAAGTATATCCAAACATATTCCATCCAGAATCTAAGTCTATCGTAAAGTTCCAAGCTTCAAAAGATTCAATTAATTGTTGAACAATAGAAATACAGGACCCATCGTCTAAGGTAGCTTCTGGATTGTAATTGCTAGCATTTGGATTTGTACAGCCATTAATGGTATAATTTTCTAAAGAAAGTACGATGTTAAAAGTACCAAACCAATCTCCAGCAATACCTGCATAAAGAGGAATTATACGGTTTACGGCAGCAGGACTACTCGCCAAATAATCTGATGCTATATCTGTGTCTCCCTCAAAATATATTTGGCTTGCCAACTCATTTGTTCCATCAACTAAAACCATTATATGAATATGTGCTGGCCTGTATTGACTGCCCGCTAAATATTTACCAGGAATAATGGTTTCTATAGTGTAATTGCCTTGTGCGTCTGTAATAATTTTACCTCTGTATCTGTAACCATCGTAATCGTAATCTCCATTTTCGTCGGTTTGCCAAAACTCGAGTATTGCATTAGAAATAGGTGTTTCACAATTATTAAGTAAGGTACCAGAAAGAAAAAGCAGTGCACCGTTATAATCATCAGCCACTATAGATTCTGTATAAGGCGAGCCATCGAGAAAATAAGGACCTAAAGCATCTGGTGTTGTGGTTTCGCAGGGAGAATTATTTTGACCAAAGCCAGTAAAAGAAACCAATAGAAGTAAGTAAAGTGTCTTTTTCAAAATTATATTTAGTTTAAAACGAAGATACAAAAAAGGAGAGTTTAAATGTTAATATTGAGCTGTTTAAATGAGAGGTTTTATTTCTGATAAACAATTGAAAGGTATAGGTTTGCTGTGCTTTTATTTAAATTGGATTTTAGAAGAAGCGGATTAGGATGTTTAAACCAAAGAAAAAGCCACCCTATTAGAGTGGCTATTTCGTTAAATAGGTAAATAGTTAAAAAGCGCGAATAACACGAACCCTGTAAGTATAGCTCTTATTGATGCTGGGCGCGAAACCATTATCGAAATCGAAGAGCCACGCGTAGTTATAACTGGACTCCGAGGAAGACCAATAATAAGGCCAATCGCTAGTTTCAAAACCTCCTACATTGCCATCTAGGCCACCTTGTCCTATCGTAGAGTACATTTCGTATAGTTCATCTTTTGAAGGTAAGTACCAGTCGCTGTAGCCTTCTGTAGTTGAGTTTAAGGCATTAAAAGCTGCCGTATTTGTTTCTGAACATCCTGATACTATATCTAAGGTGTTCTGATAGCCTGTACCTATAGCTTGTCCATCTGCTCCTGCTAAATCTGTTCCATAACAACCCCATTCGTATGCACCTAAATCCTCCATCGCAGCCACCAAACCATGCTGACCTGTTTCGTCTACATAAAAGACTATTCCGCCTTCGGCTAAATCGCCTACTTCTCTCTGAGGAGTGTTTTCTGTAACTATAATAGTTGGGCAAAAAGAGAAGTCTATTATTTCCTGAGTAAAATATATCTGATAGCCTCTTGAGTAAGTTAAATCTCCTAAGGAATTATAATTGTATTCTGGAATATATACATCGCCAGAATTATTTTTTACTAAATTTAATAAATCAACAATTGATGCAAATGCTTCTGATGCATCTATTGGTTCTAGACAAGTATACCCAAACATACCCCAACCCTGTGGTAGATACAATGGTATATATTCTTCCTCTATTGAGTATGAGCAAGATTCAACTTCTTCATTAAATAAACAAGAACCATTATCTAGAGATGCTTGTGATTCGTAATTTAATGCCAATGGGTCTGTACATCCATAAATGTCAAGACCATCAAAACTACAACTGTTATCATCTATGGTAGCTTCTGGGTTGTAATTTGGAAATACGGATAATATACAACCATATATGATGCAAGAACCGTCATTATCTGTTGCCTGTTCATTAAAATTTTCAGCTGTTGTATTTGTACAGCCATAATAGATGCAACTATTATCTTGAATGGTTGCTGCTGGATTGTAATTCTCTGCATTGGGATAAGTACAGCCTAAAACAACACATGAACCGTCATCTAAATTTGCCTCTTCGTTGTAGTTTTCAGCATCAGAATTTGTACAGCCTTCAATAATTAATGTAATACATAAGAGAGGGTTAGATATTGTATAATTTGAATCAAATTCGAAAAAATATGGATAATTACAAGCTACCAATTCACAGCTTCCATCATCACCTGTGGCAAATTCATCGTAGTTATCTGCCCATTCTGAAATACAACCAAATCGGTAACAAGAGCCATCGTCGGTATTCGCTAGTTCATTGTAATTAAATGCTGTTTCATCGATACATCCTTCTACTACAGCAATACAAGAACCGTCGTCGGTATTGGCTAGTTCGTTGTAGTTAAATGCTGTTGCATCGATACATCCTTCTGCTACAGCAATACAAGAACCGTCGTTAATGATTGCCTCTGGATTATAATTAAGCGCCTGAGGATTCTGACAACCATACACAGCTATGATACAATTCCCTGCATCTATATTTGCTAAAGAGAAGTAATTTAAAGCAAGAGGATCAGAACAACCAGATATAGCAGAGCTTATATTAAATGCTGAAATGAAGTTTACTCCATTTGTACTATATGTATTTGCTACTGCCTCAGCTGATATAGAAGCATTGTATACAATTGAGTCGCTAGT
>Ga0209533_1001806_pt1 | contig 19873 bp, 20 predicted proteins | sample COG_04_FD_184748 | JGI IMG/M metagenome (GOLD analysis project Ga0209533, IMG submission 184748) | Pelagic Microbial community sample from North Sea - COGITO 998_met_04 (SPAdes) (version 2) | ecosystem: Environmental > Aquatic > Marine > Neritic zone/Coastal water | place: Helgoland, sampling...
TAAACATAGCGACAATGTATATTATATTGCACTTATAGGCGTGGATCTTGAAAGTATGTATGAAACTAAACATAAATTATATGCCATTTACAAGGCATCACAGAACGATATAAAAGATTATTATAATTCATTTTGTTTACACAGCGAGAGTAATGAACACATATATTTTCCCGGTCCATACGAGATTTTGCCCAAAATATAGTAAAGATTCGCGAAATTGATTTAGATTTCATTTTTTAAATAATTCATATTAAACAACCAACAAAAGATTACAATGTCTACTACTACTACCACCACCAAGCGCACCAACAAGAGGGCATCTGCTGTGATTAAGGCTCACCTGAACGGAGAGACTAAAAAGCAGTTGATTTCCATGTTGAAGAAGCATGTTCGCCGTTCAGCCAAGGCAGCGTTGCAAGCCGCGAAGGACGCAGTCAAGGCCGAGAAGAAGGCTGCGAAGGACGCAGTCAAGGCCGAGAAGAAGGCTGCGAAGGACGCAGTCAAGGCCGAGAAGAAGGCTGCGAAGGATGCAGTCAATGCCGAGAAGAAGGCTGCGAAGGATGCAGTCAATGCCGAGAAGAAGGCTGCCAAGGATGCCATCAAGGCTGAGAAGAAGGCTGAGAAGAAGGCAGTCAATGACGCAATCAAGGCTGAGAAGAAGGCGGCATCATCCAAGACCGACAAGGGCGCAGTAATCACCAAGATTAAACAGGTGAAGGACGCCACGGTTAATGCTGACAAGACCGCGGCGAAGGATGCAAAGATCGCTGCAAAGTTGGCAGCGAAGGCCGTGAATGATGCTGCAAAGGCCGAGAAGAAGGCAGCAAAGGCTGAGAAGAAGGTCGCCGCGCAATCGCGTTACACATCTTTGGATTACGAAAGTAAAGTAGAAATCGTGGCGAATAAATACGCAGCATTGTTGGATGTCGCTGCGGATAAGCCCGCCGCGATTGATGAGATTATCAAAACAACGAATAAGGCAGGATGGATTCGTATGATGATGGGTGATAATGAGTAAAAATATTAGTGTGTGTGTATAAAATTATTAGTGTGTAAAATTATTAAAATGAGTAAGTATTTTTTTGTTCTTTATTTTTATCCATAAAAACTAAATTTTAATGTATTATGTATAATTTTGCGGCGTTTAATATACGATTGGACAAAATGTAAATCGTTCAAGTATTTTTTATGAGTAGCTTTTTTTTTAATTAAATTCGAAAATACAGCAACATCATTATTGTTAAAATTATTTTTTAATATATTTTTATCTAAACGGATAGATAGTTCAAAAAAGTCATTAATAAAATATAGATAAATGGATTTGATTATGAAATATGAAAAAATAGGGGTCTCTTCGTTATAATTATTATATGTTTTTGAATTCATCATTGTAACTAAATCCGTATTGTTATGATTTAGAATTTTGGCTGATTGTGTTAATGTAAACAATGTTTCATTATAAATTGCACTTTTAAAATGTTCAATAAAATCCCCTTTATGTTTTATAAAAAAAGTTTGTATGATAATTGTAAGTGTTTCACAGTAAGCTTCTGATAATTGTAAGTCACTGTTTATTTTGAAAAACGTATTTAATGTATTATCCGGAATTGCCGAAAAGTCTAAACCAAATGCGTGAATACATTCATGAATGAATACTTTAAACCATTCTTCTTTACGATATATATGTATTTCATTATTACCTTTGCACGCAAATGTAAATCCAGTATTAACATTAATTTGTTTAATTTGAGTTTGATTATTTATAGGTAATGTTTTTTTAAACGGTGTTAAATATATATAAATATCTAAATTTTTAGAGCAAATGGATGATGAATAACCGATTAAGAAGTTTAAAAGTTTTAAGACGCGATGTATTTGTTGTTTATTTTGGAAATACTTTGTTTCTTGAAAAAAATGAATATTGATGTTTTTACTTTTAATACGTGTTGTGATGGTAGATTTAAAATGCATATTATTGTAAATATAAGTATTGAAATTACCCGGAATATAATTAAAATGATTACCAAATGATATATTTCTGGATAAACTGATATTATGTGGCAGTATTTTTGTAGAATTAAAAAGAGTGTACATATTTGAAACGTTAGATATTGTGCGTTTCGAAAGTGTATGTTCTTTTAAATTTATATTATTTTCAATATGTTGAAATAAATTATTCATAATAAAATTGATTATATATATATAATAAATCATATTATAAAAAATATGGGAATTAAACATTTGAATAGATTTTTAAATGCAAAATGTAGTAACACTTCAATATGTACTGAGCAAATAAGAAATTTTAAAAATAAGACATTAGTGATTGATACAAGTATTTATCTGTATAAATTTCTCGGGGACGACGCATTAATAGAACAAATGTATGTAATGATTACAATGTTATTGAAGTATAATATAACTTCAATATTTGTATTTGACGGAAAACCCCCAAATGAAAAAAAGAGAATAATAAATGACAGGCGATTAGCAAAGCGTGAAGCAGAAGAACAATATAATAATATATCAGGATTATTGACAGAAATATCGTCGCCAGAACAAGATAAAATGTTACTTAAAATGGAAACATTAAAAAAACAATTTATTCGAGTGAAGAATGACGATATAAAAAATGTTCAAACAATGATGAATATGTTCAATGTATTATACGTAGAAGCATCAGGTGAGGCTGACGAACTGTGTGCAAAATTATGCATAAGTGGATTAGTTGATGGGTGCGTGAGTGACGATATGGATATGTTTGCCTACGGTTGTCCAGTAATAATGAGAAATATGAATTTGGTAAAACAAACGGTACAATGTTATTATTATAAAAATATATTAACGGATTTAAATATGGAACCGGATGATTTAAAGAATATATTAATATGTTCAAAAAATGATTATAATACAAACGAGAGTTTTGATTTATATGAAACATTAAAATGGTTCAATGAATGGAAAAAAACAAATCAAGAAGTAGATTTCAAATTATGGTTACATACAAATACAAAATACATAAATGATTATGAAAAATTATTAACTGTATATGATATATTTACATTAACAGACCATATAGAAATGAATATTAAGAATATGTTATCAAATAAACACGTGGTGGTTGAAAAAACGTTATTAAAAGAATTTTTATATAATCACGGATTTATATTTGTGTAATAGAATTATAAAACGACCCTTTAAAATATTGGGGATTGGTAATCGTTACATTTATAGACACATTGACCCATAGAGTTCCTCCCATATTTTTCCATCTTTTTAAAAATGTGTCATTTTCATTAAAATACATTTTTTTTTCTATACCACTGGAAAATAAGAAAAATGTATTTTCATTTTGACTTTCGGAAAGAGTAGTATCATAATATTTTGTACGGGGGAAACAGAATTGCATTTTTTTAATCATATCAATTTTTAAAAGTGTAAACCCCATTTTAAATAAATTTACTTTGCCTGTGCTGTTTTCAAGATTTAAAAGATTATCAATATATTGAATATTATAATTGAGCATATTATATTGTATAGTTTCCTCTGCACTATTATTCAAATTTTTAGTTTCGTTGATTTGTTTCCATTGATTTATAATATCGGGGTTTTTGTATATTTTTTCCCAATTAAACGTTGTTTCTGGAATGACAGCACTAACGCAGTATTTATTACTCAATAATAATTTAATAATATCAATTGGTGTCCAACAAACATTTTCTTCAATATACAATACGTGGGTTATTTTTTGTATACTACACGCTTTTGCTAATAAATCATTTTTAATTTTATTTTTACAATCATCCGAATTGTTATTTAATTCAATGTGTAATGGTATATTGTAATTATTTAAAAAATCTTTACTAGATATTAGGGAAGACACAAAAGGTAGACTAAAACTATTAGTTGTTGAATGACATATTAAACAAATGCAGGGATTGTTTTCAATGACAAATTGTTGTATTAATTTATCCATAATATTGTATAATTACACAATATTATATATTAATAAACTTATTAAACAGTGGGGGTGGCAGGGACGTCTTTAATAAAGTGGGGCTTGAGGTACTTCTGGAGATTGAAGTAAGTAAGCTGCTCATCTTTGCCGACCTTAAGAAGCGCGGTGAGCTTCTTGTCGGGGATGATAACACGTCCGTTGGTCTTGTCGCGAAGACTGTTTGCAACAATGTACTGATTAATCTCTTTGCTCACCTCAGTGCGGGCCATCTCAGTACCAGTCTCCTTCTGTAGGAATTTGGCAAGTTCAATACTGATAGGGCAGGGCTTGATGAAACCAGAAGGGGCACGATTCTCGTTCTTTCTGCGCTTGCGGGAAGACGCGGCTTTGACAGCAGCCTTCATTTCGCGGTCAACGGTCTTTGTTAGAGTCTTGAAGTCGGCCTTAACACTGGCAAAGATGCTGGCAAGCTGCAGGAGCTTACCATTGAAATCTCCCATTTTAGTCGCAAGGGTATTGATCTCCTCGATGGGGGTATCCACGGCGGCAGCGGTGGCTACGGGGTCGGTGGCTACCTCGACGGGTGCGGCGACAGCGACCTCAGTCTCAGTAGTTTTCTCTTTTTTAGTAGAGCGTTTGGAATCAGTAGTGGGGGCTTTTGAGGTTCTAACCATCTTATATACTAGTATAGCGTGTCTTCTTTATATTCATTCGTAACATATATTATTTAATGCGTAAGTGAAGTGCGTTTATAAAATTGCCTCATATAACCACGGAAGCATGACGCGAGCACTTTGTGATACGCGAGTTAACGACATTAAACAATACATCGCACCTAATTTGCAGTGATCTTCATCGATACCGGTATACGTTAAATTTTCGAATATAGTAACACACATTAATTTTGCATAATTTTGTAAGAACGACTCGCCAACGTTATTGTGTAAAATGTGTAGCATATTTTCTTGTAAAATATTTTGAAATGGATCAAATATACAACATATATTTTTTTTCGTATTTGTACTTAGATTTGCGCGATGCATCCATATATCGTATAATGTTCTTAATAGTCGGGGAAAATATTGTAATGTAAGGCTATTTAACCACGATGAATTAGTATAATTCCCCAGTCTATCGAATTCTATAAATATATTTTGGATTCTGGAATTAAGATTGTCTTTTCTTTTGTATGTAATTTTCAAGTAAAGTTCTCTAAGTTGTGTATTTAATCTTAAATTTTGATATGTAGTTGGGTTATAATATGAATTATTCAATTCAAGATGTGAATATGGATTAGTAACATTTATATTTACAACTGGGGTCGGATTATTGCAAATAATACGACTAGTATTATACAGAGATATACAACGATATACGATGGATGAATTAATAGGTTCTCTGTTATATGGATTTAAAATACTTTTTGTTTGATTACTATGTTTAATATATTGAATGAATGAATTAATATCAAATCCGTATATGTTATTGTTATCATCTATATAACTAAAAAAATCACTCCACGGAATCATTGATACGTGTTCAAGGGATATAAAATCTTTATCATTAATACAATTATTTCTGTTAAATAATGCAGGTCCTCGTAGTTTTATGTTTTGAATAACTAAATGTCTTCGAAAGTGTTTTTGTATTTTTTCACACTTTGTATTTTTGTAGAAATGTTCCGTAATACGGATGATTAATTCATTCTTTCTACCTGAAATTTTTAGTTTGTTATATTTTGCAATAATTTTAAGTTCTTTGATAATAAATTTTGTCAGGTTGATTTGTTGCGTATTGAAGTCACTATAATGAATATTTAAATGATTTCCGGTGGACAATTCAATATTACTTAGTTCTTTTTTATTCATTCTTTATACTATAACAATATTGTTTTTATATGTAATTGTATCATTATGTGATTAAATTACAGTCAAACCCCTTACCCAAAATATATATATTTTGGATATATTTTTAGAGTAAAAAATTGATTCATATGTTTTGCATATAATTGTATTAAATTAGTTATAATGTCGTCTATTTCTTTAAACTGTGATTCCTGGAACGTGAATGAGCTTCGCTATATGAAGCCAAAGGTCAATGATATGGGCGGTAAGAGTATCAGCGTGATCAGTACCCAAACGAATCGTTCGCTTCATGTTGCGACCCCTGTATTAATGACCTGGGGTATTAGCGATTATGTCAATGAGCGAGGCGAGTCGGATGGAAAGTATACGATGAACCTGAACTTTCCCCTTGACGACAACCAAACTGGCGAGACGAACCGGTTTTTGGACAAGATTATTGAGTTTGAGAATAAGATTATTGATGATGCAGTGAAGAACTCCGAGGATTGGTTTGGCGAAGAGCGTTCTCGCGAGATTGCGAAGCACAGTTTCTTTCCATTCGTAAAATACCCCAAGGACAAGGATACGAAGAAGATCGACAAGTCTCGTCCTCCTAGTCTTAAAGTGAAGGTCCCTAAGTATGGTGATAAGTGGTCAGTAGAAATTTATAATGATGATGACGATGCGAAGCTATTGTTTCCCAATGACGAAGGCGCCACTCCTCTTGACTTTGTCCCTAAGCGAAGCGATGTAATGTGTTTGATTCAGTGCGGCGGTGTCTGGGTTGGTGGAAAGGGCTGGGGTGTTACTTGGAAACTCTCACAGGCAGTGGTTAAGCCTCCTGTAAACACCAGTGTATTTGGGAAGTGTCATCTTCAATTGTCATCTACTGATCGAGCAACGATGAATAAACCAGTCGCATCAGTTGAAGATGATGATGAACCCAGCGCGGTCACTCAGGTAGCAGTAGTCGATACCGACGATGAGAATGAAGATGACGTCATTGAGAGTCCTGAGCCACCTAAGAAGGCAACTCCTCCTCCTGCACCAAAGAAGAAGATTGTTCGTAAGAAGACAATCGCATAAAAACATAAAAACATAAAAACATAAAAACATAAAAACATAACAAAAGAAAGTAAGTAAGTAGATTGAATATTATAAGTAATTTAATTTAATAAAGTGACCCTTTTTTTCATATTTTATTTAATAAATTATGAAATTATTTATCAATATGTAAGTGAATAATTACATTGTGTTTATCGTAACAATCTAACATATTTTGTGTGTTTATTTTTGGTATACCCTGATTTTGAAATATAATTTTTTGTTTTTTTTTGATTTGTAATTCTCCTACGGGATATGAAAATATTTTATTTTCTATTTTAAAAATAATATGCTCCTTATCCAAAATATTATTAATATTATCATAAACGTCGTAGTAAATATTGTACATACTATCTAAATATATGTTTTCACAATTGTGAACAGGTTTGCAAAATACGTGGGTATTATTATCATATTCAAGATGATTATGCCAACAAGGGATAATTAATTCTTCACCCTCAATATCAATTTTATATACATTCGCATTTAACATATCATATAAATTTGTATTAATGGTATATGTATTAATATTATTTTTGATAAATGTTTCAATTATTTCCATCGTTCTATCATCAATGTAAAAAATATCTTTATAAATCACAAGTAAATTATACACTTTACATAATACTTTCATATCTATTTTTAATAAATACTCTTGTAGATTTTCAATATAATTTGAAGACAATTTAAATAAAAAAACGTATAGATCAGAATGATTTATTGATGATAAAAAATCTTTGAAATATGTTTCATAACCCGAATCATTATTTTTATTATCACCTTGTAGAAATACATATGCATCATTAATTTCTATAAACTTTTCATTGGCGTTAGGGTGTTTATTTTTATCAGGGTGGTTTTTTAATGCCATTAATTTGTATTGTTTTCTTATATGTTCTTCAGAAACGTTATTTAAATCTATTTCTAATATTTGATACGCTTTATTTGTGTTCATTAACCTATATAATGCAACCGTTTTATGTTTTATTATAAAAACCTATTATTTTATAAAACATTCGTTCAATGTGATAAATTGGTCTATAATTATTATTATAATAACAAAGATTTTCGTGTATATCGTGTATTAAATGATCTATATCTTGACTTGATAATAATTTATTTTCGATGAAATGCGAATAAATATATAATATACATTGTTCAATTTCGATTTCGTATGTTAATATATCATATAATAGTTCTCTGAATTGTAAATAATCCGGATTATGTTTGAAATTAATAATGAACGTTATAATGTTGTTGTTTATAATATTAAAAATATCAATTTGATTTTCATCTAATAAACAATCAATACAATATAATTCTTTAATGTTGTTAATACTTGAACAGTCTAATACGTTATCTATTTTTTTCTTATATTTATTATAATTACATACATTTTTCATTATATTAATATAATCTTCTTTTTTGGGTTTTTTTATTGAAACATTATTGCACGCGTTTAAAATATTGTATGGTATAAAACTGATATGTTCAGTAATAATGTAAAAATAAATATTAATATTATATATATTGGATGAACCCTGCTCCATATAACTATAAAACAAATCTAATAATTCGGAATGGATACTATGAAAGTTTTTACATAGTATGATACATTTATTATTGGGTCTTAATGCTACTATTTCGTTTATTTGATTATATATATCGTTCCACATTTGTTTTGAATTACATCCCAATAAAGAAAAGTCAATTTCAAAATGTGTATCACTCATTTTATAAATATGTTCTTGTTTATCATTGATACACGTAACCCTCTTCTCATACTTTAATGCAGAATTACTAAACTTTTTTATGATATCGAGAACATAACTATATTTACCTGTACCAGATGGACCATAAAATATTGTATTTTCTATTTTATCAAATGATATGTTTTTTTTATGAATATTATAATTATTTTTTGTTTCGATATAATCTTTAAAAGATGATTCATAAAATTTCATTTATAACATAGATGTTGTATAATTTCTATATTATAATAGGTTGTTTATTTTTTATTCGACAATGAAGTAAAACCCTTAATCATTTGTTTGAATAACAATAATATATTTTTAAATAAAAGTAGTATGGGTTTTATTATGAAATTATAACCCATTTTTATAATAAACATAAAAACATTCAATATTGAATTAATAATTAAACTTATACTATTTACTATAACTATCAAACCATTGTAAATATATCCAGTTATATCACCAAATATATCTTTCAACATATAAAATGATATCAACATTGCAATAATAAATAGATATATGGGTTTACTCCCTCCTGTACCAGAAGCATACGCCCCTATAATAAAAAATAATATTACCGAAAAGAGTAATAATAAAATATTAATAATTGTTTCCTTATAATAATGCATTTTTTTATCTGTTTTAGTTTCAATATTTGGGGATTCTTTTTCTAATTCATATTTGTTGTGTAAATCCTTATATTCATACGCATTTTTAAATTCATAGCTACTCGTAATCGCTAAGCTACACGTAGTAATGAATGCGATTAACTGATAATATGTCGAACCCATATCGATATCTGTCAAATATGTCATCATTAATTTTATTGTGGTTAATATGGTAATAAAGAACGTTACTGAGTAAACTACAGTTTCAAATAAATATGTATGTGGTATGATATTACTAAATCCGTACGAAATAGCTCCCAGTATCATAGTAATAAAAAATATTAGCATCGAATTATCACTCGATATATCAGTCTTTAATACACTGGTATCATAAAATTTTATTAAAAAGAAAATAATAAATGAAGCAATTGTAGAAGCTATAAATAAGAACTTATAATGTAAATCATTTTTTTTAAAACTTTTTGGGATTCGAATCTTTTCGTCATTCGTTTTTGTAATATATGTAACTTTACCATTTGTATAACTAAATAAAAATAACCCAAGTGTTCGCATTATCATTGTAGAAAAAAGAATAAATGAGATAAACATACTTAAAATATTATTAGACGGGGTTTCGAAAATATTTTTTACTTCTTTGAAAAACTTTAAATTGAATACAATATGCATTATAAGAATCAATATAAATATGAAAACGTATGCATTCAGTTCATACATGAACGCAAATAAAATGATAAATATCGCAAAATATCCAAAAAATTCAAAAAATACATAATATTTTGTTTTCATACTGTTTATTGTATCCAAATCCATATTAATATCTGTTTTTTCTTGTTTATCCATTATAGTATATATACTTAAATATTATTTTTATTCACATTATATTTTTCACATATCCAATCAATAATTTCATTTTTAGATGCGGTGGAAAATCCCTTGTTCATTTTTTTAATATTGAAAAATTCGGGTTTTTTCATTGATGCAGTTTTGTAAAATGCATATGCTCCGTATTTTCCTTTTCTAATTGATAAATTGGAAGTTAGTTCAAGCAACACATTATTACTATTTATTTCTTCTGATAACAATTTAACAGCATCATCTTGTTTCATATTATTAACATTTCCTTCATAATTTTTTAAGGTTTTCTTAATATCACCACATTCTAAATAGTATCCAAATGGCCCCTGATTAATATATATCGGGTTATCCTTATAGATTCCTATATTATTGTTTTTAAATATAAGTTCATCCACACTATACTCATTGTTAATCAGTTTATCAATATCAATATCAATGTCCTTTCTAACATTTACGTATGTAAATGTATCGTCATCACCCTTCTTTTTTAGTACCGGGCCATATTTTTCAAATAAAAAGATGTAACCATTATCAAGTGGGTATTCTAATTTCTCTACTTTATTTTCGGTTTTTAATATATGACTGATTTCTTTATAACAATCATTACATACATTATGCCATTTGTCTTCACTACCGTTACTAATATTATCGAGTAATGTTTCCATATTGCTGGTGTAATCGTATGATAATATATTTTCAAACATATTATTCAAGAATTCAACACATAGTACACCCAAATTTGTGATTTTCAATTTATTTTTTTCCCCACCTAATTGTTTTGTATCAGTACTGACATTTAGTTTATCATTGTTTAATACATATTTATTATATTCAACATTTATACCTGGTATATCCAATTTATCAATATATTTTCTTTCAATATTTGTATTTACAATTGTAGAAAACGTAGATGGTCTACCAATGCCGAGTGTTTCTAATTTATGAATAAGAGAACTTTCGGTATAATAATGCACCGATTTATTCATACATATTTCGTTGTATATTTCATTATATTGTACATTTTTATTCAATAATGTTTTGAAATATGTTGTTAAATTTTGGGTTTCACTCTTTTCATCTAATATTTTCCATCCTAAAAATGTCGGTATTTCATTTTTATATTCATAAAATAAATCATTGGGTGCACTCATTAAATATTTATAAATATGGGATTTATATACACTCATACAGCTTTGTAGTGTATTTTTCCATATTATTTTATACAGTGTTTTCGCTCGTTTATCTTTTACATTGATGTCCAAAAATTCTTTTTTAATATTTGTCACGCGAATTGCTTCGTGTGGGTCAGTTTTATTCGTGTTTATAATCATATCCGTATTTCCTAAGTACGTGTCTTCATATTTTCCCAATATGAATTCTTTACAATGACTAATAAATTCGGTTGAATACTTTGTACTATCTGTCCTCATATATGTAATACATCCGGCCTGATATAATTCTTGACATAATTTCATAATTACAGTAGGGCTTGTACTCATTGCATTGCTACAATGTTGTAAGAGATTTGAAGTATTGAATGGTTTTGGCGGATTTAACACAGATTTAGAATGCTTACCTTCCGTTAATATATGTTTGTGCCGTTTAGACAAGTCCAAAAATGTTTCTATTTTTTCTTTTGTGTCGATATGTTTATTTAATGTAAATACGAGTTTATTACCTGTAAAATTTCCATATATTTTATGGTCGTACTCGTCCTTTCTATCAAGTAACGAATTTTCGTAAATAATTTTCAATGTTGGTGTTTGACATCTTCCTGCACTCAATGGGTTATCTTTATTATTGTAAATATGTTTCCATAATAGAGGGGATAATCGATAACCAACAATTAAATCCAATACTTGCCTTGCAATTGCCGAGTTTACAATGTTCATATTGATTGTTTCAGGATTTTGCACTGCTTTTAAAATCGCAGATTTTGTAATTTCCCGAAAAATAATACGTTTTGTGGTATTTATATTTAAATTAAATATTTCGCATATATGCCACCCAATTGCTTCACCTTCTCTATCGTCGTCTGTTGCAATGAAAATATTATTTGGATTAAAATGTGTTATTAAACTTTTCATATCATATATATGTTGTTTTTTCTTTTCAATAAATTCATAGTTCACTTTATAATTGTTTTTAATATCTATATTTTTAAGCCCGGGTATATAACGTAAATGCCCAACTGATGCAATGCACGCATATTGAGGACCTAAGTAACTTTCTATTTTTGAACATTTTGAGGGAGATTCAACAATAACCAGAAAGATTGCATTTTTATTTTTAGTTAGTTGCTTCATTACTATATATAAAAATTGATTTTTTAACTCATTTTATAAAAACATATAAATAACAAGAGAGTGTATAATTATGACTACATATAAAATACTGATAAATGATAAAAATTATGAAAGTTGGAATTTTATGGACCCAATAACGTCAAATAATATAGAAAGTGAACAATTAAATACAATCAATCCATTAGATAATAAAATGTTTACCCGAGATTATTTTAAAATCGTGGATAATAAAGTAATAATAACCAATTCTGTTCTACGAAACCAGTGTGATATTCCGGGCCTTCTGATATTGGAAAATAATAAATCGTATGGAAGAAATGGTCGGCGTTTATTATATAAATGTATACCTGATGATGTACGCCTACCCGTATTTCTAATACCTTATGAAATTAAAATGGGGTTTGATAAAAATTTCAAAAATAAATATGTGGTTTTTCGATATGATGATTGGACAAATGATAAACACCCATACGGCAAACTCACTTGTGCAATTGGAAATGTAGATATATTGGAACATTTCTATGAATACCAATTGTATTGTAAAAGCTTACACATTTCAATAAATGATTTTACAAGTAAAGTTAAAAAAACACTTTCGCAACAAACATTTGATGATTATATAAATTCAATAAAGGAAAATAAACTATTAAATATGAATAAAAATACCGATTATATATTTTCAATCGACCCAAAATCAAGCGGCGATTATGATGATGCCCTAAGTATAAATATCGATAATAATATTACGACGGTCAAAGTGTATATAACAAATGTATTTGCGTGTTTGGAAACATTAGAATTGTGGAATTCGTTCAGTAAACGCGTATCTACCATATATTTACCGGACAGACGACGACCAATGTTACCAACGATTTTATGTGAAACATTATGTAGTTTGCAAGCAAAACAAGAACGACCGGTGATAGTATATACGTTTGTGTATAATGAAACTGAATTAATCGATTTCAATATAACGAATCAAGTAATAAAAATAAGTAAAAATTTTACGTATGATGATAAGAAGATTGAACAAAACAAACATTATTGTTTATTGTATAATTTTACAAGTAGTTTTGGAGATATACGCGGAACGTATGATATTGTGTCTCATTGGATGGTAATGGTAAATAAATATAGTAGTTATGAATTTTTGAAACATAAAAATGGTATATTTCGGTCGCTTTACTACATCAATAAAGTTGAACCGGATATAGATGACTCAAAATTATCGAAAAGTTCTCAACGGGTTATACGAAACTGGAATAATATTTCGGGGCAATATGTATATTATAGTGAAACTGCAAATATATCCCACGAACTAATGGACGAGAAGTCGTATGTACACGTTACAAGTCCTATGCGTCGCCTTGTAGATTTATTGAACCAAATTGAGACGATGGAAAATATGGGTATTGTGGTTTCTCAACAGGCAACCGATTTTAAAAATAAATGGTTAAGCGAAATGGAATATATCAATCAGTCAATGAGAAGTATTAGAAAAGTACAAAGTGAATGTGAGCTATTATGCAAATGTTTTAATGACCCATATATGTATGATGAAATTTATGATGGTATTATATTTGATAAAATAATGAAAACTGATGGTTCATTTTCATATATGGTTTTGTTGGATAAAATAAATGTGATCACTCGGTATGTAACGCAAAACAATTATAATATAAGAAGTGAATTTAAATTTAAATTATATTTATTTGAAGATGAAAATAAATTAAAACAAAAAATAAAAATTAAGTTAATAAATTAAAAAAGTATATAAAGAACAAATCGTGTATTAATATGTGCCCTTGTGGCCCAGTGGTAAGGCGTTTGATTTGTAATCAAAAGATCCCGAGTTCAAACCTCGGCAAGGGCTTTTTTCTCGCTTTAGCTCAGTTGGCAGAGCGTTGGACTGTAATTGTTTTTTGTGGCTATCCACAGGTCGCTGGTTCGATCCAGCAAGCGAGATTTTTTATTATGTGGAAGCATAATACATTAAGATAATTTAATGTATTATTAATAATGTGTATCTAATAAATTTAAATAACTTCTTATATTGTCGATTTCCTCTCTGGAAATGCATTCTAAATTCAAATTATGAAGAGATGAAGACAAATCTTTAAATATGTCCATATTCTCGGCGTGAGACACATTGACAGGTTCAACAATCGCATTTGTATCTTCATTGGACATTTCATTATTTTCATACGTTTCCTTGTCATTTTCATCTTCGACCTCTTGAATTAATCTTCTCATTTTTGTTAATTTCCATATCTGGTCCGGGATAGATAACGTGTCAGATGGTTCGAATCTATCAATATATAATGACATTAAATCAGTTTCAGAGTAGCCCGCGTCTTTAAATCTTGACATAATGTACTCTACATTTCCTTCTCTAATATTAATAATCGTAATATTGTCATCGTCGATTGACTCCATATCGGAATCATATTCATCTTCGTGCAAAATATTGACATCGTCAATTAATGATTCTCGGCATAGAGGACACGTGTTATTATTCTGTAAAATTACTTTACCAATGCATTGAAAACAAAATTTATGACCGCATTTTGTAATGGTACAATTTGTTGCACCAATTGATTCAAAACAAACTGCACATTCGTCCATATTATTTTCAATTAATTCGCAGTATTTGAGAGATAACCTTTTTTTATTATGAAAAAATATTACATTTTATTAAATCAATTTTTATCATATTTTATATGTCATCGATTGAGATTTCTTCATCTTCATTCACAGTAAACATTTCATCACTGTGTAGTTTTATTTCATCTAATGTAAGATCGTGTGTTTCTTCTTCGCTTATAATAAAATTATCGTTGTATTCTTCTGTTGTGTTCACCTGTTTCGCACCATTTTTGCTTATTTGTAAAATATTTTTGATGTTAATTTTTGGATTTTCGTTTAGTTGATTTAAATGATGGTCGTCGTAAATAAATAGAATATCACAATTTTTAGGCGTTTTTTCCCACTCACGTAGACCAATTAGTACAACACAATATATATTTATTGTGTTATGACGTTTTTGCCTCCCTCTGAATTTATTTCTAATATGACCAATTAACGTTTTTTCGTCTTCGAGGGTAATTTGGCACATACCATTGCCGAACATTTTTGTAACGCATCCATATTGTTCTAATTCATCATTAGAATATCGAATAACACTACTAAATCCGGTTTGAGACTTACGAGCAAGACCTTTTGCACCTTTACCGCCTTTTGTATTTTTTACCATTATGTATATATATAATTTATTTACATAACTTTTATAATCAATTTTTATATCCACTACATTTATATGAAATATTTAAAAGACGCGACTATTATAAATACCACGGATGCGGAGGACGGAGAAATAAAAAGGTTTATTGAAAAACGTTTTTCACATTTTAATATGCATTTTGAAATTCGGGGTGACAATTCGAAGAATGATACGCTATCATTTCCCTTTAATTTGTTTAAAAGTGCAATTGAGACAATTAAAAAAATCTAATTTGTTCCCATAACGTAAATACCAAGTATAGTTAATATTGCACCCAACCCTTGTATCATATTAATTTTATCATTAAAAATTAAATAACCAACACCATATAATACTAACATTTCAAAACCAGCCATAAAAACTCTAATATTTCCTAATGTACTTTTAGATGATATACTGTATATCCAAAAAAAGAACCCAATAAAAAATAGTATACCAGCACTTGATGCATAATATAACTGATTTTCCTCGTATTTAATAGATTTATTTAAAACAAAATAGGCAATTAGAGAACATAGTCCTATTGCCATTGTAAAGAATAACGTAGTGATTAAATATGTATCCTCATTTTCAAACGATTTTCGTAAACACGCTTGCCCCCCTACAAAAAAAAATGTACCAATGATTATACTTAAACTCCAATCCATTATATAATATAAAAATATATATTTTATATTACATATGTATGACACTTGTGTTTTAATACCGTCTCATATAAATTGTGTAGAACGTATAGATTCACTAATAAAATGTATTAATAGTTTGAAAAATCAAACAGTAGAATTAGATATATTACTATCGATTTCATTTGAAAATATGGAATTGCATGAACAATTTAATATTTTAATACACGGTATTTATGAGAACCGTAAGATAAATTTGATATATGTAATAGTGCAAACTAAAAATTCGCAATTCAAACACTTATTAAATTTATATGACCGATATATTTATTATAACTTTATAGATGAATATTATATTCCAAATGATGATGGTATAATGTACGACCAAACAATCAACTATAAATATGTGTTATTTTGTGACGATGACGATTATTATCATAATACACGTGTTGAAAAAATGGTATCTTTATTAAAACGGGGGAACCAATGTGTGTGTGAAACAAAACACTATGATGAATATGAAGCAAGTATAAATTATCACGAATATGTTTATTATGGCATAGACGTGAATTTATGTGCAACATTCTTTAACTTTATTAAGCGCAATGATAATCATATATTTGACCATAAATTTTGCGACCTTCTATTAAGTCGATTTATTCAAAACAAAATACTAGATGGAGAACAGAAATGTGCGTATATTTATGAAAGTATGTATGTTCAAAATCGACATTTTCATAATAGTGTTACGTCGAGAATATTAAAGAAGAATAAAGAAAACGGTAAAGAGAGACATTTTGATTTTAATACATTTATAAAACGGTTAAATGAAGACCTAATAGATAATATTCAATCATTGTCAAATAATGTTTATCCAATGTATTTAATGAAAGAATTATCTTTTAAAAACATTATTAGAGAACAATTACAATCCAACTATAAATATCTTAAATTAATCGATAAAAAAATAATACAAACAATACGGCACGAATATAATTATATAGATACTTTATCACTAGCATTAATGAAGACACCAGTTGAAATTATATGTTGATATTTAAGATTAGAGATTGTATACATACCTAATCACTTATACATTCCAATTCACACCCTGTATCCATTCCATAAATTGTCTCATCCATCGACCAACCATTTTGTTCCAATACATCTTCATTTACGTCGTCACAGTCGCTTGTGTAAGATTCTTCATCATCTGGATCTAAATAAAGAAGGCGGTGTATTTCTTTCAGCTCTCCTGGTGTAAAATTGGCTATATTGCAAATTTCATCTGAATAATCACATCCGCTATCTAAACTTTCAACCGACACGCCAGAATGATTATTTAATATGATACTTGTCTTTTTCAATATCTCCTCTTTTTCGTTGTCAGATAATTCGATTTCAAATGTACCCCAATAAAAGTAATTTGTTACTTCAAATCGAACGTGTTTTCCATTAGATAATACGTTATTCCATTGCTCGGTTTGATATGTCGATTTTTTATAATCCGCGGTTAAATGATATATCTTTCTCGGTTCTTCTTTTTCTGATTCCACCATAAGTGATTCTGGTAGTTTCTCTGTGGACGTATCATCGACGCTGTTCATATTCGTATCCAGGGGGGGTGGTTCCTGGTGTGTATTTGATTGTGTGGGGTCGGGCGCGATACCGACATCTTGGGTATCCGGGTATTTACGAATAAAATCCATTATATATTATATCGTTGTTTGTTACATAATTTTAAATCAATTTTATATGTTATATAAAATTAATTAGAGTACCAATGCTAATAATATGATAACCACCAATGCTAACGTGTACCACATTATCATTATTATAATTATGTAGAGAAAAAAAATGAATTAATATATATTTGGAAAGAATGGTGTATTTCATTTTTTTTTCTCAGTTTTATTAATAATTGATTTCTTTTTCTTTTTACATTTTTTCGTTTTATTTGTGCCTCCTGAACCCGATGTAAAATCACCTTTTGGCGATATGCTGGTCATATTTTTTAGTAACTGATTAAGTCTATTTGTATCTTCTTCATTATCTTTTGTTATTTGATTGAAGAAATTGCCATATATTGTATTAAGTATAGTTTCATCGCTTTCGTCGCTATCATCATCATCGTTTTCTAATTTTTCAAGGAATTCCATTTCGTAATTATCCATTTTTGAGCGTTGTTTTGTAATATTATTGTGTTCTATTTTAGATTCAATTTTTTCTATTTCTGCTGTGTTTGTAATACTTGGGGTAGTATATTTAATTGCTGTTGTGCGTCCACCTAATGTAAAAAAACGAGCCAATAATTTATTAAGATCAATATCATATCTATTTTTTACAGTGTTTACAAATATATCGGAATATTTTGTTCGTTTTCGATGTAATTTATTATATAATTTATCACTTAACGGTGTTTTCATCCCAGTCGAAAATTTTTCACGATGTGGGATTTCATTATATATTCGTTCATCCCATGTATCATTGTTGTGCATATCAAATGTACTTCTACCAAAATCTATAATCAATGCCTTTCCTTTTTCTTTTTCTTTTGTAGAATAATACTTCATATTTGTATTTATCATTATATTTCCCAGATGAGCATCGTTGTGTTTAAACCCCAATTTATTTAATCGCATTATTTCATATTTTGCATAGATGACATATTTATTTAGATTATGATCATTTTTTGAATACAGTTCTCCGAGTGTTTTATATCCTTCCATATATTCCATTGCAATAAACCCAATATGTAAATGTTTGGGCCAAAATGGAATTGGAATGTTTTGACCATTTACTTCATCTAAAATATCAAAATAAGGTTTGTCTAATTTTGTTGCCCAATATGTATTATGTTCATCGTGTGTTGTAGTAAAATCATTGTATAATATCGCGGGACACAACGGTTCTAAATAGGATGATTTATCTCTTAGAGATTTTTTATACACATTATTTTGAATGTAGATTTCTCTATTAAAACTAACTTTATCAGTGATCTCAATACCGTTATGATTCGGTCTGTTGGGTAATTTTAACATTTTATTATAATAATTTAATTCGCCATTTGTAGTAACAAAAAATTTTAACAATAATGTTCTTATTTCAATATTAAATTGTGTTGACCGCACGGATTCAAATGGTGTTTCTTTTTCTTTTTTGAGCGTTACTAAATAAGTTATACACGAAATCGAATCATTTGTAAACATTTTAAATGTACTATTTGGAAAAAAATAATTATATAATATTTCTTTCATTGAAACATTATCTTGTTTTGAATCTTTTGTTAGTGTATTATTATCTATAATAGACTTCCAATCTTTTTTCAATCCAAAACCTCCTTTTTGTTTCATAATATAAATAATAGTGATATTTTTATGAGCAGGAAGATTCAAATAAGTGAGAAGCGTAAAATTTAAATGAAATAATATCAAAAGCGTTGTGAGATTGATTATGAAAGGAGTTGACTAATGATTGAATAATAAGGTTAAAGTCGTGTGTATTGATGGAGTGTTTAAAG
>Ga0209533_1001814_pt1 | contig 19801 bp, 16 predicted proteins | sample COG_04_FD_184748 | JGI IMG/M metagenome (GOLD analysis project Ga0209533, IMG submission 184748) | Pelagic Microbial community sample from North Sea - COGITO 998_met_04 (SPAdes) (version 2) | ecosystem: Environmental > Aquatic > Marine > Neritic zone/Coastal water | place: Helgoland, sampling...
AGGTGCCGCTGCTATGTTGGGGCTAGATCTGTTAGAAACGACATTTGCTCAACTGGAAAGTGATGCTCGAGAAGGTAATGTCAGAGATTTAACTAATCGCATTCAAAGCCTTGATGATTTTGTGAAGCAGTCAGAAGCTATGTTTGATCATTATGTTTCGTTGAGTGTAAAATAGCCACTCTTAGGTAGTGTAACCTATTCATTTGTATATTTTGTATTCTCCTTATTTGCTATAATCTACCCAACAGCCATGCAGTTTATGAAGTTAGAGCCTGCCATAATTAATTATGATAATCCTGTCTCGAAATGACCAACAGAAATAAGATTAAAAGATTAACTTACATATAACTATTGTGATTGGTGCTCAATGAAAGAACGAAAAGGAATAATTCTTGCAGGGGGTGCAGGTACAAGACTTCACCCTGTTACTATCAGTGTATCAAAACAACTTCTACCTGTCTACGATAAGCCAATGGTCTATTACCCATTAACCGTACTCATGATGGCTGGAATACGTGAGATTATGGTTATTACAACACCCCATGACGTTGAACAGTTTCAGCGCACATTAGGTGATGGTAGTCAGTGGGGTATTTCGTTAGAATACAAAGTTCAACCTAGTCCCGATGGGCTAGCGCAAGCATTTGTTCTGGCCGAAGGTTTTCTTTCTGGCTCCCCAGCAGCATTGATTTTAGGCGATAATATCTTCTTTGGGCAAGAACTGTATAGAGCTTTACAAGATGCAAATGAAATCACCAGTGGTGCCGCTGCCTTTGGTTATAATGTACATGATCCCAAACGATATGGAGTGGTTGGTTTTGATAAAAAAGGTGCGGTGAAAAGCATTGTTGAAAAACCAATTATACCGGCCTCAAATTATGCGGTAACTGGACTTTATTTCGTAGATGAAACTGCACCTGATCGTGCTAAAAATATACAGCCATCTGCCCGTGGTGAAATAGAGATTACCTGTTTATTAAAAAGCTATCTTAATGATGGTCTGCTAAGCTTACATAAGATGGGGGGTGGGTTTGTATGGATGGACGCTGGAACCCATGACGGTCTGCTGGATGCTGGAAATTTTGTTCGTACGCTTACAAAACGTCAAGGCATAGAAATAGGATCTCCAAGTGATGTGGCATTTCACATGGGGTGGATCGATGAAGCTAAATCAACTAGTTCCAAGAAATATGGTTTTGATAAAAGCTTAACCGCTTTTAATTCCTTGAAGCTTGGCCAAGGTGTAAATACCATCGACATCTTCTCTAAAAGTGAGAGTAAAGCTGAGAAGGTTCTTTGCAGCTTAATCTCAAATAATTTGATGGAAAACTATTTATGTAAACCTGAGGAAAATACTGGTTGAATATCAATAGTGAAAATATAGATATGGATCGCAAATATGATCGCGTTGCCTCTTTACTGGATCTAATTCAAAAGGTTGATTTCAATTGAATTTTTATAACCCAAACCATATCCCAATCCTAGACACTTCAGGTGGTGAAATAGACCTAATCAAACTCTCAAATTCACTTTGGCGGGGTAAATGGTTTATGGTTATATGCGTTCTTATTTGTGTTTTTGCCGCTAACTTTTATGTCAAACATATTTCCGTCCCTCTTTATCCAGCAACTGCAAAAATTGCATTGCAAGAGGGTGAGCCTAAGAAAATACTTACTGACATCGAAAGCATCAATTCTAATGGACCAATATCAGATACGGGTATCAATACTGAGCTAGAAATTTTACGATCGCGTGATCTTGTTGAAAAACTTGTTGATACGCTTGAGCTTACAAGTCAACCTGCTTTCAATCGGCACATGCAAATACCCACGCTTTTTGATCGTGTTATAACACAACTTTTAACTTTTTTTAGCTTGGCGCCTAAAAAGTCAAAATCAATTTTATCTTCAGAGAAAGTCCGGTCAAATGTAATTAAATCTGTTCTTGAAGCTATGGAATTTTCGATTACCAAGAACACTCGTGTAATCAATATTACAGTTATTACAACTGAAGCTAATTTATCTGTTCTTATTGCAAATAAAATGGCCACGCTGTATATTGAAAACCAGATTCAAGTGAAACTAGACACTCTCGCAAATGCTACTGAATTTCTGTCCAAACGTACTTCTGAATTAAAGTATGAGTTTGAGAAATTGAAAACAAAATTGACTAATTTTTCTGGTCAATCAGAAATCGTCAACCCCAAAGTTCTTAAGGCGCAAGAGAAACAGCTTCACGACTTGCGCATGCGTATTTTAGAGTCACGAAAGCTTGTTTCAATAGAGAATAATAGACAAACAATCTTAAGGTCTCTAAGTGGCTCCAGCAATTTAAAAGAATTTATTGGCTACGCAGATAATTTTCGTCTCAATCGCGTTTTTTTGCAGTACAATAATAATAAAATATCTCTCGAAGATCTCAATATAGAGCTAGACCGCTTTAAATTAAATATTGAAGCAGAGGCAGGACGAAAACAAAATCAACTGAGGGCTTTTAAACAATCTGAGGCTCTTTTAGCAAATCAGATTTCTGTTCAGTCCCAAGAGTTAATTGTTTTTCAGCAACTTGAGCGGGAGACAGAAGCTGCTCGCCTCCTTTATGAAAGCTTTCTAACTCGTCTTTTAGAGATGAATGTACAAATGGGCCTTGAAACGGCTGATGGACGCCTTTTATCCAAAGCGATCGCATCTGGAGCGTCCAGCCCAACACAAAACAATATTTTGTTAAATGCAGGCCTTATTGGATTAATAATTGCTGCCATTATCTTGCTCATACGAGAAATGCGTTTTTCGGGATATCGATCAATAAACGATTTGCGCAATAATATTGGCCATAGTGTGCTTGCGTCCGTACCGCTCATTCCCAAACAAGAAAGAAATGCCATTATTGACTACCTAAAGGACAAGCCAAACTCAGTTGTTTCGGAGGCGGTTCGTAATCTCCGTACATCTATTCTCATGTCTGATTTAGATCAAATTCCTCAAGTTATCATGTTAACGTCGTCTGTTCCCAAAGAAGGCAAGACAGTACTCACTTTTGCCCTTGCTCAGAACATGGTCGGATTGAATAAGCGTGTTCTTTTAATAGAAGCTGACATACGGAGGCACACCAGTTCCGTCAATATTGATAGAAAAAATTTAGTTCCACTTCTTGATCTCCTTTCAGGTGATAAACAACTTAAAGATGTGGATCCATTCGTTGAAGAGCTGGGATTTGATATCCTCACGGCGACAAGGAGTAATATAAATGCCGCTGATCTTTTCTCATCTTTAAGATTTTCCAAACTTATTACTGAACTGCGAGAAAATTATGACTATATACTTATTGACTCTCCTCCTGTTCTGTCCGTTCCAGATGCTCGCGTCATTGGCTCCTTTAGTGATGCCAATATCTACATAGTTCAGTGGAATAAGACTACCCGAGCGCAAGTTTCTCAAGGACTTGATATGCTTTCAAGCGTTGGCGTTAGAACAGCTGGTCTTGTTCTGAATCAGATCGACCTTAATACGATTAAAAATTATGGCTATATCAGCCAGTATGGATACGGCGATTATGGATCTGGGTCTTATTATGAAAATTAATTATAGGCAGGGAGTTTTGGCAGTATTTTTCTCATTATTTGCTCCCCTTAAAATATTCCAACTTGCAATTAAGTGGTTAAAACAGAATTTTGATATGAGTTCTATAAATCGCTTATTATTGGTATTCATATTACTTACTCTAAGTGGATGCGGTATTGCGTATCATGCCTCTCATATACAAGACAATTCACTGAATATTCAAATTATTAATCTAACTCCTCAAACAATTTCTGAAGCTAATAGCTCGCCTTATGAGCCTCAAAGACTTCCACTGATTTTTTCTTCTAGTGATGAGCGGACCTTCCGGACTAAAAAAAATAATACATTAACAAACCCAATACTTGGCCCTAATAAATACTCTGGTGTGATAAAAACAAGTTTTCCTGAGCCATCACAGCCAATTCCATATATCATAGGTGTGGGTGATGTCGTTATGTTAAGTACGCCTGGGGCTGAGAATGTTGTCGAAGCTCTGAATAGTCTTATTGCATCGCAGAACAAGCGACAGGGCTATACCGTTCAAAGTGATGGAGCCATCTCCATCCCCGACATAGGGCGTGTTATTTTAGGAGGACTTACACTTAACGAAGCTGAGGATGCTGTTTTCCAAAAACTTATTGAGGCGGCAGTGGTCCCCTCATTTAGCATTGAAATCGCTGAATTTAATTCTCAGAGTGTCTCTGTAGTTGGTTCTGTATTGTCTCCAGGAATAGAGCCTATTACTTTGCAACCGCTCTATCTTGGTGAAGTTATATCCCGCAAGGGTGGTATTACTATTGATAATGCTTTTGTCTTTATTCGTCTATATAGGAACGGCTCAATTTACCAATTTTCTGTTTCAGAGCTTTATAACCAGGATAGATTTTTTAATTTTCTACTTAAAGATGGCGATAGGATCGTCGTTCAGACCACTGAAGAATATAATAACAATATTGGCCTTCGCCAAACGGCAAGATTCCTTGCTGTTCAAGAGAATGAATTGATAATGGAGGCTCAGGCAAACTCTTCAATGAGTATCCAATTGAAGCTTCAGTATGGAGCTATTCCAAGGGAATATGTTTATATAATTGGTGAAGTAGGAATGCAGTCTCGTTTTACGCTTCCTTTTGAGGATAAGGCTGTACTTGCAGATGCACTTTTAGATAGTAAAGGGATCTTGCCTTTGTCGGGTAATCCTAAACAGATATATGTCATCCGAACGATTGAAAATCAGAAAGACTCCACATCCATTTCAGCTTTACATTTAGATGCTACTAATGCGGCTAACTTCGTTTTTGCCACACTCCTTGAACTAAGGCCTAAGGATATTGTCTTTGTGGGAACTCAACCCATTACCAACTGGAATCGTATGATTAACCAGATTTTACCTTCACTTCAATTATCTAAGAAATAAGTTTGCTCCCAAAAAGATACTTTTTTATTAAAAAATAACATAAAAATATTATTATGGTGAGTTAAATAGACAATTGATAATTTGAGAAGCTAAAAGTTATAGAAAGTTCAAATTTATTTTATGTTGATCAGAAAAATCCCTGAAGGTCTAACGAAATTATTTTACAAATTGAGATAAATTATCAATAAATAATTTGATATGCGTTTTACTAGAGAAATATTGGATTTAAAGGATCCAAATACAAAATGAGAATTACAAAAACATTTTATAGATGAGCTGCAAAAAAGCCACTTGCTTTAATTTAATGCGAACCTTGTGAGTGCATTATAACAGATTAAATTAATCGCATTGAAATAGTTATGGATATTGCGACATGCATAAAAATACGTTCTTTAATTCTATTTCTAATACATTAAAAGAAGGTACACTTTAGTATAGTTATATGTTCTTTATAAGATTTTATTTTTCTTATTTTCCATTTTATATCCAATTTTTCTAAGTTTCTATTGATTGAGAATGGCATCACTAAAATATGAAGTACCCGTTAGTCTTCAAAACTCTTCAATCATAGATTTATGTTATACATCAATTTATGAAAAAAGGCACTCAGCAGTTAGCCTTCATGCGGTAGCTATGAAACATTAAGAAATTATGAAGAATCGAAATAAATATCCAATTTATTTTTGTAAACTAAATAGTTTATATGAAAGTATTCAAGTTTTTATAATGAGAGTTGACTTAAAAGATGTGGAAGCTTTTGATTAAGTTTTGTTATTTAATTATGCTAAATAATGAGCATAAAGTACAAGTAAGAACTAATCAAATTCAAGCGAGCTAAATTTGATATTTATGTGCCATAAGACGTGAAATATTTAGATAAAAATATTGATGGTATTCTACTGTACTCTATGAGTGTCATAATTACCTTTTGCCTATTTGGCTGCAATTTTAGGTAATATAACATTATGAGCTTGTACAAGATGAAAAGCTTTATTTTCGCCTGTTGTGCTTTCTGTGATTAATCAATTTTTCAGCACCAAACTTACAAGGAGTTTTATTGGTGTCTCAGCACAATATCTTTTAGGTGTTCTGCTGTTATTTGTGATGAACATTGTACTGGCGCGAACCATGAGTGTATCAGATTTTGGAACATTTGGATTTGTCCTTTCATTGTCGACAGTTTTATCCATTCCTGTTTCGGGTGGGCTGTCGATGTTGTTAACCAGAGAAATTGCTGGATATACGCAGACGTGCAACTGGTCAGCTTATCGTGGTCTCGTGAAGGTTGCTTATTGGTGGGTAATTTTGGCCAGCATTATTTGTGGTCTAGCCTTAATTTGCTTAATTACAATTATAGAGCGAGTTCCCACCCATCACTTTTTCATTGCTTTTTCTCTTGTTCCTATAGTTGGATTCAATATGATCCGTAATGGCATTTTAAAAGGTTTAGGCCATCCGATTCTTGCCGAAGGGCCAACCATGATTTTGCAGCCAATGCTATTAATTATAGCTTATCTTATGTTGGCTTATCTTGGCTTGATTTCTGCCATTAATGCGCTCCTCTTTTATTTTGTTGTTATCTTTATTGTGTTTGGAATGACCTCAATGATGATGTTTTGGGTTCAACCGTCTTCGGTATACGCTGCAAAATCTGATATGATAGACAAACCACTTTGGTGTAGGGCTTTGCCTCCTTTTATGTTGATGAGCGCAACAACACTTCTTAGCACACAGATTGCAATTTTAATTGCAGGGTTCATGGGGAAGGACGAAGTGGTTGCTTATATCAGGGTTGCAGAACGTGGGGCGATGGTTAGTATTATTCCATTTCACGTTTTATCATCAATTATTAGCCCACAAATAGTTGCTGCTATTAGGTCTAGTGATATTAGAGAGCTAAGGGATATTGTGCGGAGATCCTCCCAGTTAATGTTCTTTTCGGCTCTTCCTTTTGTAATAATAATCTTGTTATTTGGAGAACAAATTATTGATCTACTATTTGGTTCCAAATATGGCAAAAATTCTTACTTACCAATGGTTATAGTTTCTGTGACCCAAGTTTTTTTGGGGGCATTTGGCCTTACTGGCTTGCTATTGACAATGGGAGGACAGGAGCGAGAGATTTTAATCTCACAGATTTTGGCACTGTGCATCAATTTCATACTTTGTATTATGCTTATTGGTCCCTTTGGTGCAGTGGGAGCATCCATAGGGGTTGCAGTTGGGCTTCTAGTATCTACTGCTATCAATGTGTTATTGATAAAGCGCTATTTTGGTTTTACTCCAGGTATCTTTATGCGTCAGTGTTTTAAATTTTGATAGTAATATGCTGATATATTTTTCAAATTTACATAAGTCAAAAGTTTCAATTGCAACAGGATTTTTTAGATTAAAATGTTCAATGGATTATTAAATTTTTTATTCATTAAACTGGTCTGAATGCAGAATAATTGCTTGCGATGATCGACTTTGCTACCAGTAAGGAAAAATCACCTGTATTTACTACCTAAACTTATTAAGAAGTCCGTTCCATTTAGTGAGTTTCTTTCCGATATGGAAGTGTTTGACGTGGTTTCAGTAGATGAAGGTGGGCAGTGTTATGCTGTTATAGCTGCGAGATCAAACGCACGCTGGTGGCTAATTCCATTGGGGAATTCTCGCGCAGCGGCAGCAGGGCTTGAAATGCTTCAGCCTATATCTCTGCCGGCCAAGATTGCAAAAATTATGGCGTTAATTATCACTAAGTTTGGTTCGCAATGTTTGTTAGGTAAAGGTATTTTACGTTTATCGGGTCTACCCAATCTGGGTGAGACATTTAGTGGGCGTATGGCATACATGTCCTTTTTCACTGGAACTGATGGACCGCATCGTAAGACAACAATGCAGTTTATGGACAGCGGTGGTGTTATCTTGGGCTATTGCAAAATGTCTCGCAAATCACATATTCGTCCCTATCTTCGTAATGAAGCAGATATGCTTGCCCATGTCGCAGCCATAGGATTGCGTTCTGCCAATATACCTAGCGTGCTGGCCTATCGTGATGATGCGGCGATTACATTATTAGTCACTGACAGTTTGAAATCTAACAATTATATAGTTCCAAGAATTTTAGGCACAGATCATATTGCTTTTTTGGTTGAGCTTAAGATGCATACCGAATATGTTGGTTCGGGAAGGTTGTTAGACAATCTTGCTGCACAAAGGCAAGATATTGAAGGTAGGTTTTCTGCACAGGTGGGGCCTAAATGGTTGGCTCGTTTAGTGAGGGTTGAGAAAAAACTGCGGCCTTATGTTGATAAAATTCCTTTATGTCTTTGCCACGGTGACTTCACACCTTGGAACACTTTTATTCAGGGGAATAGGCTCTATGTATTTGATTGGGAATACGCACGAGTTGACTGGCCAGTTGGTTTTGATTTTATACATTTTAGCTTAGCTACAATCCCTCTGGCTCAGCAAGAACGAGAATTACCAGGATTACTTAAAAAGTTGGTTAGCACTCAATTATTGTCTGACGAAAAAGCTGCCCAAATTGCGATGCTGCTCTCTCTCTATTGTCATGCACTGTTTTATATTTGCCGATTGATGGTTTCGCAAAGATCAATAATTCAGTGGCACGAAGGTCCTACGCGAGCAGCATTAATTGACAAACTACTAAAGCTGGAAGGTCTTGATACATAATTGCCAGGCAATATTTTGTTTGGTTAATGAAAATCATTTATAAAAAACTGAGAAAATTTCTTTATTTACTTACTAAATTCTTCATTCAAACTTGGAACAGATCTACGACTTATTTTAGTCAAAATCACGATAAAATAGAATTGATCTGTGTAAAGGGCAGTAGCTAAAATGCAATCTATGATATGATATCTCGGGGCCTTGTTATTACTCCACGACATTTTTTGGTATTTATTTTCGTATCATACGCTGTAGTGATATCATTCTTCATTGACTCTGGGCTACGCAATTATCTAGTGCTTGTTGCTGCGATTACTGGTGGTGTCTTGTTTTTTCAGCTACCCCTTGTCCCTCAGCGGCAAGCGTTTATGGCGTTTTTGGTTTTATCAATTATGACAGTAAATACTATTCTTCAAGATGGTGCTGAGGAGTTGGGCTCTATTGCGCTAACATCTATTTATGCCACAGGATACTTTGCTGTAGCGAGTCTCCTAGATCAGATCAAAGACAAGCGGGGCTTTTTGATTAAAGTAATGAATAGGCTTGTTTATGCATTTGCTATCCTATCTGTAGTCCAATTACTAACTTCATTGATGGGGTTTCCTGTTCCTAACCTGATTGCCTCGAAAGGTCTTTGGAGCTATAATTCCTTATCAAATGAACCATCACAGCTTGGCAGGGTTGTTGGTATCATAATGCTCTCTTGCGTAATCTTGTCTCGATTGCAAGGGGGACAAGAACAATCAAAAGTTTGCAGAAAGCTCGTGATAGCGTTTTTGACAACAATGTTATTGAGCGCTAGTTCGCTTGCAGCAATTGCAATACTGGCGGTCTACTTACTTTCACGTTCTCTACCTTGGTTTGTCTTGATTGTGATGGTTAGTTTGTTAATGTGGCCCTTATTTTTTATTATTGATTTTGAAGTAATTGAGAGGTTTGTTGGATTAATATCCAATCTTATTTCGCTCGATCTTGGTCGGGCTTTAGAAGAAGAACACAGTGGAGCCATACGAATTGCTCCTTTGTTAATTTATCTCCGCGATATGTCCATCACTGAAATGGGTTTTTGGTTAGGTTATGGTAGCGAAGGTTTGTTGGTTTTTTTTCAAGATAAAATTCCTGGAGTATCATCAGGTGTTATTTTTGGAGGATTCTTGCCTGTATTTGCTGTGAAGTATGGTATCTTGACCTTCTCTTTTTTCATCTGGATCTTTGTTTTGTGGCATTTAAATCGGGCAACGTTACCATTAATCGCTTTTTGGTTAATTTTTATTACTAATTCAGCTTTTAACACTCAAGTTTTCTGGTTTGGTCTGATTGTCATCCAAATGGTTTGGTCAGCTAGCCGCGAAGTTTTTACTGAACCAGAAAGTAAAGGATTATGAAAATTCTAATTTCAGCATATGCGTGTGAGACAGGGCGAGGCAGTGAGGGTGAGAATGCTTGGAGAATAGTGCATGAGTTGGCCAAATTCCACCAAGTACGTGTCGTAACCCGAGCTAACCTGCGCCACATACATAACGCTGCTTTTGTTGGTACTGGCAAACCTTTAGGGCTTTCGTTTGAATATTTTGATTTGCCTTGGGTTTTCCGTTTCTACAAAAAGGGAAAACGTGGCTTCCTTTTATACTACTACCTATGGCAGTTCGGTGTGACCTTTTTAGTTCGAGGTATGCTGCGCAAGGAGCCAGCAGACGTGCTTCACCACTTAACAGGCGGAATGGACTGGATGCCGGCTGGTTTAGCTTTATGCTCTGGACCCTTTTTGTGGGGTCCAGTTGGTAGTGAAAACACCCACCCAATAATTCTGCGACATCAGCCTATACAGTCGCGTTTAAAAGCCAGTGCACGGGTTATCATACGTTGGATAATGCGGAACCTAGATCCATTTACAAGGATCACAGGCTTGCGAGCAAATGTTGTTCTTAGTCACACTCCTGAAACCATGCCCAAAAGATATGCAAAGCGTCTCAAGCCCTTTATGCAAACATGCATTGCAGATCTTCCGAGCCTTGCACGACCAAAAACTAACTTTATCCGCCAACCATGCCTCAAGATTGTTTATGCAGGGGAACTTAAAGACTGGAAGGGTGCCCAGATGGCACTTGAGGCTAGCCTTATGCATTTTGAGACCAGCGCTGCAGCCGAGTTAGTTGTGATTGGTGACGGCCCACTCAGAAATAAGTTGCAAGGTGTATGCATAGCTCATCCAAATGGAAGCCAAGTACGATTTCTTGGCAAAATGCCAATGTCTCAGTTGATTGAAGAACTTCATTCGGCAGATTTATTTCTCTACCCCAGCTTTCATCACGGACTAGCAATCATTGTATTGCAAGCGATGCTTACTGGTATTCCAGTAATATGCATAGAAGGTGACGCCATTGGACGCGCCATAAGACAAGAAGCTGGAATCACCGTACCATTGTTGGAAAATGAACCACCTGCAGTAGCTTTGGCACAAGCCATTTCCCGTTTAGCAGAAAATGAATCACTTCGTGTAGAACTAGCAAAAAATGCCCGCAGAATTGCTCTAGAACGCTATTCCTATGTTACGCTGGCAAAAGAAATATCAGAAATCTACTCCAGCCTTGCTAATCCACTACGTTCTGGAGGGGATCAAGATGTTTGAAATGTCAAACCCTTCTAGTCGCTTGTATTCAGTGCAGGCGCTACGCGCCATTGCAGCATTACTGGTTGTAATCTATCACGCTACCGAGGCTACGCTGCGCAATGTCAGAAGTGGAGGAGAATATAGCGCAGCTTTAATTTTAGATATAGCATGGTTGGGAAATGTTGGTGTTGATATTTTCTTCGTTATCAGCGGTTTCATTATGGTCTATGCCCATTTTGATCATTTTGGAAAATCAGGATCCCCCATTCGCTTTCTTGTTAAACGACTTATCCGTATTGTCCCAAATTATTGGCTCCTCACCATCTTTGCCGGGATTATTATATTTTTTGCTCCACATTTTTCGCAGCATGGTCGGGAAGCGGAAATTCCTTGGATCTTTGCATCTTTGCTCTTTATCCCTTGGACTTCAGCTGCGGGCATTCCGGTACCGATTATAGGGCTTGGCTGGACACTTAACTTCGAAATGTACTTTTATGTAATTTTTTCCATAGCGCTCATTTTTAAAAGACGAAGTGCAATTCGTGGTCTGACCCTTTTTTTTATTATGTCTATCGCATTTGGTTACGTGTTCGATTATAAAAATACATTTTTATCACAGGCCACACATTGGTTGCTGGCAGAATTTCTTCTTGGTATTTTTCTGGGACTTGCGTTTAAAAATGGTAAATCTATTTCTAATAAACTTGGTGTTGTTTTAATTACAGTGAGTTGTGTGTTGATGGCGCTCGCTCTCATGTTTAAAGCAGATGGCACATTACTTCCAATCTTAAGACTTGCTCTATTTGGAGGTTCTGCTGCTTGTCTAGTAGCTTGTCTGACGCTGACTCCATTATCGCATAAATTGCATTTTCCGCGTTTAATCCTGCTCTTGGGAAATGCCTCATATTCACTCTATTTAACACATGTATTTACGCTACCAGCCACGTTGTTTGGGTTTCAGTACTTACCCTTTTATCTTTCTGGTTGGATAATCATCGTATTACTTGTCATCATCTCTATCATTGTGGGGGTAATTTTTTATACGCTCATCGAAAAACCAATACAGCAATTCATTCAAGTGTATCTCTCGTTACGAACTAAAAAGATTGCTATATGACTTATAAAATTTGTGTTTCTGTAATTGTGTGCTGTTACAACTCATCAGCAACTCTTTCTCAAACACTGGAGAGCCTTGTAGCACAGGATTTCGTTGATTTTGAGATTATTGCGATCGACGATGGCTCGACCGATAATACTCTCATCATGTTGTGTGATTACGCCAAACTTGAGCCGCGACTGCGGGTGTTGGAGAATGGCAGCAACTGTGGAACTGCTTATACCCGCCAACGCGGGCTTGATAATGCGCGCGCGCCATTTGTGATGTTTGTTGACTCTGACGACATCGCGCAACCTCGCCTCATTGGGCGTTTGCAAGAGACGCTAAGTAACGACACTGATCTGATGGGTGTGGGATGCTATACGACTTATTTTGTTGTTGAAGAAAAGGACCTTGGCACCCAGTGCGTTGGCCCCGAAAGTCTCATTGCATTCGAACGCATGTATCGTGAAGCCAAACTGTTATTTATGGTGCCTTGCACGCTTTTTCGTAAAGTTGACGCATTGGCGGTGGGTGGCTACCGGCAAGACATTATGCCCAACTCGGCAGGCATTCGCTATGAGGACTTCTCTGAGGATCTTGACCTGTGGTGCCGGATGTCTGACCTTGGAGTAAGGTATCGTTATTTCCTGACCTTGCCGGAAAGCTTGTTACGTTACCGAAAGCCGATTGAATCACTTTCAACTAAGAACTTTGTATATATGCAAATCAAGATGCGCTGGATCAAGGATTGTCTGAAACGTCGCCGTTCTGGAAAGTGTGAACGCAGCTTGGCTGAGTTCATTAATTCTCGTTCGAAATGGAAACGGGTTGGAGATTGGCGCTCAGACAAAGCTGCTGGGTTTTATAAGAATGCTGGTTTTGCCTATGCTAATAAAAATTTTTTGCTGCTAGCGTGGTACCTCCTGCTTACTGGATTAATTTCGCCCAAACTGATTTATCAGAAGGCTGCGACACAGAAGGTGAGGCATTGAAACAAATAATTTCTGACAGCCAGGGTTTGTTTGAGGCAGAGGTACTTAAGGCGCTGTTTGATAACATGGCTGAGCTAAGTCTGCGTTATGCTGTGCTTCGTAACTACGAGGACCTTCCCAATAGAATTGGCGCACGCGACATTGACATAGTGGTTCATCCGGAAGATCTTCGCGCTGCCTGCGAATTGGTGGTCCGGATTGCTTTTGAGAAGGGCCTGAGGATGGCCAACCATTACGCTGACGAACGCTTGACACAGTTTGCGCTGGTTCGACGCAACGCAATGGGTGAAATTCATCAGATCAAGATAGATTTCTTTATACGATCTGAGGTGTATGGAATTGAGACTATGTCAGCTGTGGTGATGTTACGGGATTTACGCCAATTTAATGGTGTGCCTGTGGTAGCGGATACTGTGCTTTTGCTGGATAAATGGTTGTTTCATTTGATGGTTGGTCGACCGCTACACGCCAAGTACGATGTGTTTTTTGCGTCTATAGCTCGAGCTGAGGCCGCTGCCTTGATCTGCATTCTCACCCGAGCTCTACCTTCTGCCCGCGCAGAAGAACTAGTTGGTGAGTTAGCTTTGGGAAGAGGCTCGAAGCTAGTGTTATCCTTACCAGAACGTAGCCGAGCGCTATCTAGGCTCTGGACTGCGCAGGGTGTCTCAGCCTTAAGTAATAGTGTTCGCTTTTTAGGCTTCCGATTGCGCGACCTGCTTCGACCGCATGGAGTGTTTATGTCTGTCAGTGGGCCGGACGGATCGGGCAAGACAACCGTGATAAACTTGGTGATTGCCCAGCTCCGCATTATCTACGGCGATGACTTGGTGGAATATGCACATTTTCGCCCAAATTTGCTGCCGCGTATTGCAGAAGTTGTAAAAAAGATTCTTGCAGTCGAGAAAGTTGATAAGAATTATGACCAGCCCTATCGAGGTGTTCCCTCTGGTTCCATTGGATCAATGGTGCGGCTGGGGTACTATTGGCTTGATTATTTTATTGGCTACCTGTGTGGTGTCTGGCCAGTGATCCAGAAGCGTAAGATAATACTTTTCGACCGCTATTACTACGACATGGTTGTTGATTCTCTGCGCTGCCGAATATTACTGTCAAAGAGTGTACTTAGATTAGTAGGGTGCCTTCTGCCGCTACCAAAATATGCTTTTTTTATCAAGGTGGACCATAACGAAATCTATCGACGGAAACAGGAATTGACTCTAAAACGGATCACCATGCTTAACTCCCAGTACGTAAACCTTGTCGAGCGTGGGTGGTTGATTGAGGTGGATAATAATGGAGTACCAGAAAAAGCTTCCGCAGAGATAGTTAATCACATTGTAGCTCAAAGGCATCTTCAGTCGTTGCGAAGGTTAGAGTGATTGTTTTTTGCCACTTACTTAACGATCAATCAGGTAGTCCTATGGTACTTCGCTCTACGCTAGAAGCACTGGATGCCCATCAAAACGGGTTACTATTCATAGGTTCACAGGGACGCGGAGTTTTAGAAAGCGCTAATGTGACGACTAGGCGTTATTGGTATCGTCGAAGTCGTTTTCGTATCGTGACATTATTTAACTATTTACTCAGCCAAGTTTTGCTTTACTTAGCATTGTCTCGGTCACAGAATATTCCCTCTGATGCCACCATCTTCGTCAATACGTTGCTACCTTTCTCTGCTATGCTCTGGGGCCGAAGGACAGGGAGAACTGTGATTGTACATGTTCATGAAGTTTCAATTTCACCTAGACCACTTCGCCACTTGCTCACAATATGTGCTGCGCGTTGTGCTGATAAATTACTCTATGTGTCAAAAGATCATCTTGCGCGCCTACCTATCGTTGGGCCGCCAACTGAGATCTTATATAATCCGGTAAGTCCTGCATTAATTGAGAAGTCCAAGGCAGTACAATATGTACCACGTCGAACGAATGCGTTTGAGGTCTTAATGCTTGCATCACTTCGTGGTTATAAGGGAATAAATGAATTTATGGATTTGGCAAATGCATTAAATTTGCATGATGATATTCATTTTACGTTGATCTTGAATGCAGCACCAGAAGAAGTTAGCGCATTTAAGTGTCGTCATGGGTTTCTAGATAACATCTCTGTTTATTCTCGGATGAGTGATCCTAGTTCATTCTACGCAGTTGCGGATCTAGTTCTAAATCTTTCCCGTCCAGATCAGTGGATTGAAACTTTTGGACTTACAGTCATTGAAGCCATGGCTTTTGCTGTTCCGGTGATTGTTCCCCCTGTGGGGGGTCCTTCAGAGATTGTTTCTCATGGGGTTGAGGGATATTGCATTGACTCTCGCGATTTTATTGCCCTTGAAACTGCAGTACTTGAGTTGGCTCATAATCCAAAAAAGGCAATTGAAATGTCACAGGCTGCGCAAGCACGTGTCAGCGAGTTCAGCTTTGACACTTATGCTGGAAAATTGTCCAGGATACTGGATGAGGTATGAGCTATAAAAATGTATATTTACTATACTGATGCTCTAAATATAATCGCTTTCACTGTGTTATTTCTTAAGTAAAATTAGTGGTAATGCAAATGTTTAACTTGGACTATAAATATATATTTCATAATAAAGCTTATATTTTTGGATTGAAGAAAATAAAATTAGATACAATTTCTGACGGTGAATATAAACAAGAAATTAGAGGCTTTGATTGCATTTTAAATAAGAAAATAAGTGCTGAAGTTATCCTAAAACTAAAAAAGTCTCCAACCCACAAAATGGAGCCAATCGCAAACAACAAGAAGATTGCGATTATTGGAACTATGGGTGTTCCTGGGGGTTATGGGGGGTTTGAGACTACAGCCGAAAATCTTGTTAATTTCCATACGCGTAATGCGCATGACTCCAAGTTAACTGTCTGGTGTTCTAAAAAAGATTTTGTTGAATTTCCTGATTGCTTTGGAAGCGCAAATTTAAGTTATGTATCCCTGCATGCAAATGGTTATCAGAGTATCCTTTATGACATGATTAGTCTTTGGCAAGCTATACGATCTGGTCATGACAGTATCCTACTGTTGGGTACTTCAGGTGCATTGGCCTTGCCACTAATTCGTTTACTTAGCCGAGCTCGCATATACACCAACATTGGTGGAATCGAGTGGAGGCGTGAGAAGTGGGGAATAGTAGCTAGAGTTATGTTGCGCGCTTCGGAATGGGCTGCGGTACGCTTTTCCCATAAGGTGATTTCTGACAATCAAGCAATCTCCAACCATATTAGCGAAACTTATGGTGGCAATTGTAGTCTCATACCCTATGGAGGGGACCATGCGTTACACTCCATCAAAGCATACAAATTGTCGAATGACTTACCTGAGAGATTTGCGCTGGCGCTCTGTAGGATCGAGCCGGAAAATAACATTCATCTTATTCTTCAGGCATTTGAGGGGCACGAGATACCTTTGGTTTTTGTGGGTAATTGGGATAAAAGCATCTACGGTAAAGAATTGAAAGTTCGATACGCCAACTCTTCAAACCTTCACTTGCTTGACTCAGTATATGATCCGTCCATTCTGTTCGCTTTGCGGTCGCGGGCTTTCGTCTATATCCATGGTCATTCAGTTGGAGGTACCAACCCATCTCTGGTTGAGATGATGCATTTTGGGATACCAGTTTTGGCATATGACTGTGTCTTTAACCGCTTCAGTACTGAGTATAAGGCGCTCTATTTTGACGGTTCCGCCAAACTTGAGGAACTCTTAAATGACCTTGACCCAAACGAGGCGTATCGGCTCGGCGCTGTCATGCTCGAGATCGCACAGCGCCGATATAATTGGGATGACGTAGGCAAGGCTTATTTTGAGATTCTTAACTCTGATCAATCCAGTACGCGAGGGTTCAGGATTAATTTTGATAAAACCAATGTATCAAATTAAAGATTCATTAAAAAAAATTAATTAGCATAAAGCTGCTGAAATCTAATCGAAGTTTTCATTGAGGCTCTTTTGTGAAGTCTAGATCTGCATAAATTTATTTGAAAATACTGATTTATTTGAGTTTATTTATAATATAAAAGTTTTTTATTAATGTTATATCTTTTGAGATTTATTATGTCAGCCGCCGCCCGTGGAATTGATCAAAAGAATAAGATGTCACGGTATTGAAATGTTCAATTTCAATAAAAGCCAGTAAATATATTAGATCGCATATGCTTTAGTATATGCCTCTATACATATGCATAATAGAGATTTTAAACTGATTGGTCTATTTCAAAATATTACAATAATAATTTAGTTTTTAATTGATTATGGTTACCTTTATTTAACCCAATTATACTAAAATTAGATTGGTATGAGGAGGTGACCAGATGACATTTTATGATAAAAATACAATTTATTATTTAGCTCAGATTAACCCAAACAGTATCAAAATTGCACAAATGAACCTTAATAGACAGGGCTTTAAGACCTTCCTGCCGATGATAGAGGCAACAAAGCGGTGTAAAGGAAAATTTGTTAAAGAAAATCGTCCGCTGTTTCCTGGATATATTTTTGTTGCATTTGATATTGGGCAAGGTTTTTGGCATAGAATTAATTCAACTTATGGCATCAAACGATTGGTTAGTTTTAATAAAACTCCGGCCGCCGTTCCGCAAGACTTGATCTGTCAACTAATGCTGCGTTTTGGACCTAATGCAAAATTCCAGCCACCTAAGATCTTTAAAACTGGAGATAAGGTGACCGTGATAAATGGACCTTTTGTAAATTTTGTAGCACAAGTTGAAAAGATTGCTTCAGACCAACGAGCCTGGCTTTTGATTGAAATCATGGGTACGCAGACTAGGGTATCGATTGAACCAGGTCAACTAAGGAAAATTTGTAACATTAATCCACTTAAACAATTAAACAATATGACCGAATAAAAGAAGGTTTTTCATGAAATCTATTAGGAATGTAGAAAAAGATTCTATAAACACGAAAGTAAAAAGCCAAGCCATAGACCTTTTAAAAGTCACGTTTGGGATATTTTTTTTAATGGTAATCTATTATTTCGTAGTTATCCACCAAATGTAAAAACAGCTAGTGGCGAGAGATATCTGAATCTAGATACTGGTGAAATTATCAAAGACGTTTTTGTAAGTGCTGATTTCTACAGGCTTCATAAAATGTTTGGATATCCAAAAACTTCTGGATGCTTGATTTAACTCTTCCAATTATATGTAAAGATGACTGGTGGGGTGTTATTCATATGCAGCACGTCAACGAACATTTAACATATTTAGAAAACATTAAACTTCTTAAGTTAAGTTGCGACACAATGTGTATACGTTGGCTGGATAAACTATTAATTTGCAATACTTACAGTGGCTTAGAAAAAGTGTATTTAGTGATTGGACGGATACACACATGCATAACAAATAATACATTGTAGCTAGGGCAAATTTTCAATCAACAATAAAATATTTTCTTCTGCTAATGGGAGTAATTTATGGTCAAAAGTTGGCAAAAGCCTATAATAATTATTGGCAGTGCATTTACGGTCGTATTTATTGGTTTAATCGTTGTATTGTCGTTGGTGCCGTCCCAACAGTTTGTTTTCATTGGTGTTGTTGGAAATGACAAAGCTTACCATGTTGTAGCATTTTTTTTCCTTTCCTTCCCTTTATCGTTTGCTCGACCAAGATTAGTAATTTGGGTCTTGCTGGGAGTCTTGGCTTTTGGTGGCTCACTTGAATTGATGCAACACTTATTTGGCCGAAATGCTGAATGGGGAGATTTTGTTGCAGATGTGATTGGTGCATTCTTTGGTGCCGCAATTGCGCGCCAGCTGGGGCTTTGGTTTTTTCGCACTTGTGATTGTAACAGGTCAAAGGAAAATACTGTAAAATAGACTAATCTCATTGATGATGCAGTGCTTGGCAACGAGATCGTAATTTCATTTAGATCTAAGCTCAAATAATGATTTTCAACCATGCTAAGGTTTAATCCGCAACTGTTCAATTAGAGGTAACAAACTAGCAGATTTTAGGCAAACTGAGTTGTAATACTGTCGATACCCCTTATTGCTTTAAATCTGCTTAATAAAGTGCAGTAGTGTTGAGCAGATTTAAAGCATACTAGCCGAAGTCAAGATTAACATAGACGAATGTAGTAAACGAACACTATTCCCTAAAAGCTGTATCTTTCATCTTTGCGACGGGTTGCCAGAAGTATTCAAGAATTGTGCGCTCACCTCTAATAATATCAACTTGTGCTATCATGCCAGGAACAATTGAGACTGGAACGTCGTCACTTTCAAAAATCTCCGTATCAATGGAGAGATTGACGGCATAAGCTGATAATTTCGTTTCTTCTCTAAAGACTGTATCAGCAGAGACTTTAGTGAGAGTACCCAACAAATACCCATATTTAGATGGGTCATATGCAGTGAGGCTTATTTTAGCGGGTTGGCCTGGCTCAATTGTTGCTATGTCTTTGGGATCGATAAAG
>Ga0209533_1001821_pt1 | contig 19772 bp, 14 predicted proteins | sample COG_04_FD_184748 | JGI IMG/M metagenome (GOLD analysis project Ga0209533, IMG submission 184748) | Pelagic Microbial community sample from North Sea - COGITO 998_met_04 (SPAdes) (version 2) | ecosystem: Environmental > Aquatic > Marine > Neritic zone/Coastal water | place: Helgoland, sampling...
AAATATACGACATAAAAATTGAATTTAACAAGTGTTTATACTTGTTTTAGTTGGCCCACTAGGGCTCGAACCTAGACTCTTCGGTACCAAAAACCAACGTGTTGCCAGTTACACCATGGGCCAATCTCTTATTGAGGGTGCAAATTTATAATAAAGTTTTGTTTGCGCAAACATTTTTAAATTTATTTCTTGTTGATTTTTTGGTTTATAATATAAACTAGTTTACATTTGCTATTCTAAATCATATAACTATGAAAACACAAGAACAAATTCAACTTATTAATGACACCATTAATAAAACAAAAGAAAATTTAAAATCGAGTGCTCCCAATTTTATTTTCTGGGGTGCACTGATCGCTATATTGAGTCTGATCCATTATGGATTTCCGGATTTCATTCAAAAAACGCGCTATTCAGCGCTGATTTATTGGGTAGCGATTCCAGTCATTGGAATGGTACTGACTGTTATTTATAACATCAAAACACGCAAACAAACGGGCTATGAAACCCATATTGGGCGTGCGCTTAAAATTATTTGGGGGGTTTTTAATGTGGCTTGGATACTTTTAGTCGTTATTTCGATCTTTAAAAACCAAAACCCTGTCGATTCAATTTTATTTTTGTTAGGGGTCATGCTTCTCATAACAGGGCTCTTAATTCGTTTCAAACCGATCTCTTTTGGAGGCGTAGCCGTCATTGCTTGCAGTGTTCTATTGGTCTATAATCCAGAAGTGAATTCGCTCTTAATTAATGGTATCGCCGCATTTTTAGGGCTTTTCTTACCTGGATTGGCACTCTATTATAGCAAATCAAATGTTTAGTCCCTTAGATAAATTACTGGTAAACCCAACACGGCTGATGATAGTGGCTGTGTTGGCAAAAGTGGAGAATTGTGATTTTAATTATTTGAAACAAATCACTGAAACCACACAAGGGAATCTGAGTATACAGCTGAAAAAGCTAAAAGAAAGCGGCTATATTTCCATCCACAAAAGTTTTGAAAACAACTATCCAAAAACAAGTTGTTCCATCACAAAAACAGGCATCAAAGCGTTTGAGGATCATTTCTCGAATTTAAAAAACTATCAAGATTTAAAGCTTTAAGTATGTATGAATTTATAAGGAATTTACATTTATACACCATCGCCCCCTGCCTTCCGTTAGGGTTTTATCTCATCGTGGTATCAGGAAAAGGAGGCGTTTTCCATAAAAAAATCGGCTCTATTTATATGGTTCTTATTTTTTTCTCGGCGTTCGTTTCCTTGTTTTTAAAAGCGCATGTAGGCCCCACATTTCTGAATCATTTTGGGTGGATTCACTTGTTAAGTTTTCTCACCATTTGGACGGTTCCTCGCAGTTTAATTGCTGTGAAAAAAGGAAACATTCCAAGACACAAACGCTCTATGAAACTATTGTATTGGACAGGCCTCATCCTTGCGGGATTATTCACTTTAATGCCAGGACGGTATCTTCATGGCGTGTTTTTTGAATGATGTATTTAATTCGTTTTGAATAATAAATATTAAGGTTTACTTAAAAGTTTTTAGCCCTTGCGTAATTATTGCTAAATTCGCCTCAAACTTCAATTTTACACCATGGCGGATTTTAATTTTAAAAAATGGAATATCATCTTAGGATGGCTTGCGTTTTTAATAGCATTCATAACTTACAGCCTTACTGTTGAACCAACGGTTAGTTTTTGGGATGCTGGTGAATATATATTAACATCTTCCAAACTACAAGTAGGGCACCCGCCAGGAGCACCCTTTTTCCAGATGATGGGGGCCTTCTTTTCAATTTTTGCCTCGGAGCCGAGCCAAATAGGCTTGATGATTAATATGATGAGCGCCACCGCCAGTGCCTTCACTATTTTGTTCATGTTTTGGTCCATTGTATTGCTAATCAAACAAGTCGTTAAAACGAATACCGAGCCTACAAAAGGTCAAAACACCGCTATTTTAGGGGCTGCTTTTGTGGGAAGTTTATCCTTTGCATTTACCGATTCCTTTTGGTTCAATGCCGTTGAAACCGAAGTGTATGCAATGGCTACACTCATCATGGCTGTCTTGTTTTATTTAGGCTTGCGCTGGGAAAATGAGATGTTTACACCCAGAGGTAACAAGTGGCTCATTCTTATTTCTTTTGTGGTAGGTCTTTCGTTTGGCGTGCACTTTATGGGATTGTTGACCATACCCGCTATTGTTCTCATCTATTTCTTTAAAAACTATAAAACAGTTACCATAAAGAATTTTATTTTGGCAAACATCGCTGGCGTCGCCATTTTATTATTTGTCTTTAAACTCTTAGCTCCCAATATCCTTAGATACTTTAGTGCCTTAGAAATCTTTTTTGTGAACTCTGTAGGGTTGCCTTTTAATTCGGGCTCCATCATTGCGTTTATCTTGTTGGTTGGATTCATTTTTTGGGGACTCAACTACACTCGAAAAAAAGGCTATATCCACCTCAACACAGGACTGCTTTGTATCACATTTATAGTCGTTGGATTTTCATCGTGGTTGATGCTTCCTATTCGTGCAAACGCCAATGTGACGGTCAATGAAAATAACCCTTCAAGTGCCAGAGAACTCCTCGCCTATTACAACTTAGAGCAGTACCCAAAAACACATTTGTTTTATGGGCCTCAGTTTACAAATCAATATGTTGGTTTGGACGAGAACCAACCTTATATCGACGACAAGCCAAAATACGAAAAAGATGAAGTTGCCGAAAAATATGTGATTGTAAACGATTATAAAGATGGTTTGCAAAACTACAACACAGAACACGCTTCTTTTTTACCAAGGATGTGGAGTGACGAGCATGCCGAAAACTACATGATGTATTCTGGGTTTTTGGAGTTTTCAATCAAGACCGAGTATCAAATGCAAAATGATTTGCGTTCGGTAGTGAATAGCTTCAAGGACTCTGTAGCCAAAGGAGATGTTGATTATGAGGATTACCATGCCTTTCTGAAAAAATATGGACGTTATATTGATATTCAAAAACCGTCCCTTCTTCAAAACATACATTACCTTTTTGAATATCAAATTGGATATATGTATTGGCGTTATTTTATGTGGAATTTTACAGGGCGTCAAGATGACATTCAGGGTCGACTTGACCTTCACGGCAATTGGATCAGTGGAATTGACGCTGTGGACTCCTTCGTTTTAGACATTTCTCAAGACAATCTTCCAAGCGATGTGTTAAATAATAAAGCTCGAAATACGTATTATTTTTTACCTCTATTATTAGGGTTGATCGGTTTGTTTTTTCTTTTTAATAGAGATAAAAAACTCTTTTGGACCATGCTGGTCTTTTTCTTATTTACAGGAATTGCCATACAAGTTTATACCAATGTACGACCGTTTGAACCCCGCGAACGCGATTATTCGTTGGTGGGCTCTTTTTATGTATTCGCGCTCTGGATCGGGTTTGGGGTCTTTGCGATTTATGAAAAATTAAGTGCTTATTCCAAAACAAGTTTGTTAGCACCCACCGTGAGTTTGATCTGTTTGATTGCTGTTCCTGGGATTTTGATAAGTCAAAACTGGGACGATCATGACCGCTCAAAAAGAAAAACTGCCAATGCAATGGCACTGCAATATTTAGAAGCTTGTGACCCAAATGCCATCCTTTTTACTATCGGGGACAACGATACCTTTCCTCTTTGGTATGCCCAAGAAATTGAAGGCATTCGTCGCGATGTACGGGTGGTTTGTACGAGTTTATTAAATGTCGATTGGTACATTGATCAGATGAAACGAAAAGCGTATGACAGTGATCCGATTCCATCAAGCATGACACATGACCAATACAAATGGGGCACAAGAGATTATGTCATCAAAGATGTGGTCACAGAAGACACCTTAAGTCTAGATCAAGTTTTAGGATTTATTACGAGTGATGATCCACGAACTAAATACAAACACATTCTTGAGCAGCAAGGCTATGACACCAGTGGGCAACGCAGGCAAGATTTAAACGCCAATTACCTGCCTACAGAATACATCAGAATTCCTGTTGATAAAGAGTCGGTCTTAAGAAATGGGATTGTAAAAGCAAAAGATTCTGCTTCCATTGTACCTTATATTGATATTCGAATCAAAAATTCTGCGATCTATAAAAACCGTTTATTGATGTTGGACATTATAGCCAATAACAATTGGGAGCGTCCGATCTATTTTTCAGGGGGTGCTTTTGGTGACGACGATTATATTTGGATGAAAGACTATTTGCAACTCGATGGTTTGGTCTATAAGTTAGTCCCTATAAAAACAGCGGTTGCTAAAGACAACCCTTTTGATATGGGGCGTATTGATACGGATAAAATGTACGATATGGTGACCCATTGGGATTGGGGAAATAACGGCGACCCTACAATGTACCACGATATAGAAACACGGAGAAACAGCCTGACCTACCGTGGAAACTTAGCACGACTGATTGAAGCTTTAATTCAAGAAGGGGAGCTGGAAAAAGCAGAGGAGATTGCAGATTTAGCGATGGCAAAAATGCCCGTGGACATCTTTGGATTTTACACACTCCTTGAACCATATATAGGTGCTTATTATGAATTAGAGGCGACTGAAAAGGCTCGGAATTTATATCTGGAAGTGAGTCAGAAGTACCAGGAAAGTTTAATTTATTACAGCTCTCTTTCTGAGTATAACCAATCCAAGCACATTCAAGCTATTTACAATGATATTGAACGGTATAGAGGCTTGGTAGATGTGACTGCTTTTTATGAAACGGACGCCTTTATAAAGGCTGAAATGGAGAAATTCAATAAGCTCCTTAGACGGTTTACTGGGGAATTAGAGGAAGAGGAAGAAATTGAGGAAAAAGAAATAGAGGACGAGGTCTTAGAGATCCTTTAAGAGCTCATTTGTAATTGTAAAAAAATTACACATATTCTTGAATCCGACCAATAATCGTATTGGCGTCTAGCTCTCCGCTTTGGCGCCATTTCATATCGCCTGATTTGTAAATAATGAGTGTTGGCAGACCTTTTATGCGAAGTGCTTCTGCAAGGTCTTGATTTTTTTCAACGTCAATTTTTATCACACGAGCCTTATCGCCCATCGCGGCAGCAACATGTCTGAGCACATCGTGCATGGCCTCAGATTCGTCACTCCACTCGGTGAAGAACTCGAACAATACTGGAATTTCAACGTCTATTAACTCTCCAAATTTTGACATATCATGGGGTTTTATGAATCAAACTTCAATGATAATGATACTTACTTATAAGCTTATCTCCTATAAATGTAAGTATTATTTTGGGGTAAATATAACATTTTCTAAAGTTTATGTGTTATTTGTCCGTTTTTTTAGCGTTATAACGGAAATTTCAGGCCAAATACCAACCCGCCCAGGGAAGGCTAAAAAGCCAAATCCACGGTTCACATTTATGTACTGACCGGCCTTTTCATAGATGCCAGCCCAATATTTATAACGCCATTTGATAGGACTCCATTTGATGATTCCTGGGATCTCAATGCCAAACTGCATTCCATGGGTGTGTCCACTTAAAGTCAGATGGTAATGGTTTGGATCTTTTACAACTTCGTACTGCCAATGTGAAGGGTCATGGCTTAAAAGTATTTTAAAATCATTCGGTTCAATTTTGGAAGATGCAAGGGTTAAATCGCCTTTTTGCTTAAATCCTTTTCCCCAATTTTCTACACCAATAATTGCCAAACGATCGCCGTCTTTTTCAATAAATCGACTTTCATTCCTCAACAAATCAAAACCCATCTCTTTTTGAATGTCTAACAATTCTTGAAAGTTTTCTGCTTTTGCCTCGTCGGAAGGCCAACGGGTATAATCGCCATAATCGTGATTTCCTAAAATAGAAAACACGCCGTCGGTTGCTGTTAGTTTTGAAAAAGTCGATTTCCAAGGACGCATTTCATTAGACTTGCTATTGACCAAATCGCCTGTGAACATAATGACATCAGAGGCTTGTTCATTCACAAGATCCACCGCATATTCGATTTTTTCTTTATTGTCAAAACTCCCACTGTGAATGTCACTTATTTGGGTAATCTGATACCCATCAAAAGCAGCGGGTAAATCATCAAATTCGAGAGTGTATTTTAAAACTTTAAAATTATATTTTCCTTTTGTAATCCCGTAAAGAATGGAAATAAAAGGGATGGCTGCAATGCCCAAGGCCAATTGTCCAATAAATTTTCGTCTGGAACTGAAAAGCGTCGAGCTTTCATCTGATTTAGAAACAAAATAATTAACTCCTGCTTCAAATAAACGAAATACATCTTCCCCAAACATGAAAATTAAGAGTACTAGTTTTGGGACATACACCAACACAAACAAGGCAAATGCTAAATAAAACCCGGAATTGACTCCTGAGCCTCTATCGAATGTCACTCCTTGATAGACGATATTTCCAAGTACGATCAACGAAATGACTACATATCCGTAAGTAACCCAAGGATTTCGAATTACACTTCTAAAACTTTGAAGGGCATAAAAATCTAATGCTAAAACAAGAACTACAAAAATTATCAATCGAATCATATCGGAACAAAATCAAGCACAAAAGTAAAACAAAAGCAAATGATAATTGAGTTAATATTTTTATTTAACGATACTTTTAGGTTTGTAAATTTTTAGTATATTTCTAATCCATATGATGACCTTTAGATTCTATAGTTTTTTAATCCTTTTAAGTGTATTTAATTGCACAAGCCCTTCTAAAGATTTATCAAAAGAGCCTTTAAACTTGGTGTCTTTTGTAAATCCTTTTATTGGGACTGGCGGTCATGGACATACATTTCCTGGAGCTACGCGCCCTTTTGGAATGATGCAACTAAGTCCAGACACACGCCTCGATGGTTGGGACGGATGCTCTGGTTACCATTACAGCGATTCTTATATTTATGGATTTTCTCACACACATTTAAGTGGTACGGGCGTTTCTGATTATGGCGACATTTTATTAATGCCTTCCAATAAAGTGGTTTTTAACAATGGAAGTGATGGTCAAAAAGGTTACAGAGCACATTTTTCTCATGAGAATGAAATCGCAGAACCTGGTTATTATAAAGTGACTTTAGACAGCATCAACATTGACGTAGAGCTCACGGTTTCAAAACGAAGTGGGATGCACAAATACCACTATGAATCTTCAGAAAATCAATTTTTGATTTTAGATTTAACGCATCGTGATCAGTTATTGGATTACAAAATTCAAAAAATAGATGACTATACTTTAAGTGGATATCGACATTCAAAAGCCTGGGCGGAGAATCAACAGTTGTTCTATTATATACAGTTTTCGCACCCCATTAAAAACATGAGCTACGAACTCTCGGATGAAGTGATCGGTACAAAAAATTACAAATTTGAGAGCAAAAAAGCAGCCATTGAGTTTGACAATCCTTCCAACACGCCTGTTCATGTGAAAATTGGGATTAGTGCTGTGGATCAAAAAGGGGCTAAACAAAATTTGATTGAAGAAATTAAGGGCATCGATTTTAAGGAACTTAAAAAAGAAGCACAAGCAGAATGGAATGCGCAACTCAACAAAATCACGGTAGTGTCTAAAAACATAGATTACAAAACAAATTTTTATACCGCACTTTACCATACGATGATTGCGCCAAACCTGTATCAAGATGTCGATGGTCGCTACCGTGGTATGGATCAGAAAATTCATCAAACAAAAGCATTTGAGTATTATACCGTTTTTTCGTTATGGGATACCTACAGAGCTGCCCACCCCTTATTCACACTTATTGGGGTTCAAAAAACCAATGATTTTATCAATACCTTTTTAGCTAAATATGAAGAAGGTGGCATCTTACCCATTTGGGATTTATCCGCCAGTTATACAGGCTGCATGATTGGGTACCACGCGGTTCCAGTTATTGCAGATGCGTTTATGAAAGGCATTAGAGATTATGACGCTGACAAAGCATTGAAAGCAATGCAACACAGTGCCCAACAAGATAAATTAGGGCTGTCAGATTACAAATCGCTCGGTTATATTTCCATGGAGCACGAAAGCGAATCGGTATCCAAAACCTTAGAATATGCTTATGACGATTGGGCCTTGGCGCAAATGGCCAAAGAACTTGGGGCTTCAGAAGTTTATAAAACTTACATCCAACGAGCACAAAATTATAAGAATGTATTTGACCCTCAAACACAATTTATGAGGGGTCGTTTTAGAAACACTTGGTTTGCGCCTTTCAATCCTCATGAAGTTAATTTTAATTACACCGAAGCCAATGCTTGGCAATACAGCAACTATGTGCCACAGGATTTCACTGGCTATATCAATCTACTCGGTTCCAAGGCGCAGTTTGAAACAAACTTAGACACCTTATTTTTAGCGCATCAAGAAACGACTGGAAGAGAGCAAGCTGATATCACGGGGTTAATCGGACAATATGCTCACGGCAATGAGCCCAGTCACCACATGGCCTATCTTTATAATTTTGTCAATAAACCGTATAAAACTCAAGAGAAGGTTCATGAGATTTTAACCACACTTTACACAAATAGTCCAGATGGTATTTCTGGCAACGAAGACTGTGGACAAATGAGTGCTTGGTATGTGTTTAGTTCCTTGGGTTTCTATCCCGTCACACCTGCTTCCAACACCTATATCATCGGAAAACCTCTATTTGAAACAGCAAGCATCCAACTCGAAAATCAAAATACTTTTTCTATAAAATCCCACGACTTGAGTGATTCCAATCGGTATATCGCATCGGTTAAGTTAAATGGGAGCCAGCTTGAGCGTTCTTTTCTTTACCATTCAGAACTTATAAACGGAGGGGAGTTAGAATTCTTTATGACGGACAAGCCGTCGCAATGGGCCACTAAAAAAGGCACCGAACCCAGCACAAGCATCGATGATTTTTTGATTGTTCCCGCGCCTTTTATTTCGAAAGGAGACGTTGCTTTTAAAACAAAAACACGCATCAGTCTTGGAAATGCCGATCCCAAAGCCACCATCTATTTTAAGATTGATGAAGCAGGTTATCAGGAATACAAACAGCCTTTTGAACTCAGTGAAGCCGCCACCTTACACGTTTATGCCGAAAAGAACACAATCAAAAGTGCTGTCATTAGCACTGAATTCTATAAAATTGACCCCACTATAAATATAAAACTCGAAACCAATTTTGCCAATCAATACAATGCCGGGGGAAATGATGCCCTGATTGATGGTATTCTAGGGACTACTGATTTTAGAACAGGAACTTGGCAAGGGTATTTTAATGAAGATTTAGTTGCAATTGTTGATTTAGGACGCCAAAAAATGATAAATTTGGTACGAATTAATTTTTTAAAAGATCAACAATCTTGGATTTTCCACCCTACAAAGGTGGTTTGTTACGGTTCTAAAAATGGCATTGATTTCAAACGCATTGATTCCACCCAACTAAAACCTCCTTCTCCAAGTGATGAAGTTGAAATTAAAACAATTGAATTTAAAACGAACAAAGAGCACTATCAATATATTAAACTCATTGCAAAAACATACGGCGATTTACCAAGTTGGCATTTAGGATTTCCACACAACGGTAAAAGCTGGCTTTTTGCAGATGAAATTTCAATTAACTAACCACCAACAACATGAGTACAAAAAACAACAATTCAGCATTAACAACCTTGGTCACTGTCTTCTTTTTCTCGGGATTTATTGCCGCTTCTAACGGGGTATTTATTCCCTTTTGTAAAACCTATTTTAGTATTGATCAATTTCAATCGCAGCTTGTAGATTTTGCCTTTTATGGCGCCTATTATTTAGGAGCCCTCATCTTGTTTGTCATATCGAGTACTGTAAAAAAAGACATTCTTAATAATTGGGGCTACAAAAATGGTATCGTCTATGGGCTCTTAATTTCGGCACTTGGCGCCTTGTTAATGTACCCCTTTGTAAATGGAGCACAACAAGGAGACACCTCCGTATTTTATTTGGTGTTATTAGCCCTATTTATTGTAGGCCTTGGATTTTCGCTTCAACAAACGGCGGCAAACCCATTTGCGATCGCGCTCGGCGATCCAGAAACAGGGTCGCATCGATTGAACCTTGCAGGGGGTGTCAACTCTTTTGGGACTACCATTGGACCCATTGTCATTGCGTTCATCATTTTTGGATCCACCCCATTATCTGGGGACGAGCTGAATCAAATGATTGAAAATAACGAGATAAAACTAACCACCATTCAATACCTCTATTTGGGTGTTGGTGCCTTGTTTTTAGCTGCAGCGGCCTTGTTTCATTTCTCTAAAAAGTTACCAAACACAAAAACAAATGAAGTGTTTGAACCTGCCAATAAAGCAAAAAATATGTTGATTGCTTTAACCGTCGTGATTTTTGTTTGCTTTGGATTGATATTCAATACCTATGCTGGAAGAGAAGTTACAACGGAAGCCCTCGAAAACAAACGACTTTATTTACTGTTGATCGCATTATTGGCGGTTGTTGTAAGTGTGTTTTTCGCCAACACACGTGCCTCAAAATCCCCTGAGGGCTGGGGTGCTATGAAATATCCACAATTGATTTTAGGGATGCTCGCGATCTTCACCTATGTAGGAGTCGAAGTGACCATTCAAAGTAATCTAGGTGAGCTCTTAAAATCGGTAGCTGATAAAATAAATAACCTAAATCCATTGGGCTTAAAAGTGATGAATGATGCTGAGATCGCGCCCTTTATCTCCTTATATTGGGGCGGCATGATGATTGGCCGTTGGGTCGGTGCCATCAGTGTGTTTAACCCAAGTAAAGGGCTTAAAAAATGGTTGCTTATCCTCGTGCCTTATGTCGCTTTTGGGGTGATACTACTCGTTAATTTTGGCAGCTACTCAACCTCAGAAATTTTATTGTTTAGTGTGTGTGTTGCCATCCAAATCGGTGGTTTCTTTCTCGCAAAAGACAACCCTATTAAAACCTTGAAAATCTTTAGCACCTTAGGCGTTATTGGAGTCCTTATTGGCATTTTTGCATCGGGACAATTGGCATTATATGCATTGCTTTCTGGAGGTTTATTTTGCTCCATCATGTGGCCTTGTATTTTTACCTTAAGTATTTCTGGATTGGGAAAATACACCTCACAAGGGTCTGCATTCTTAATTATGATGATTTTAGGAGGGGCAATTATTCCACCATTACAAGGAAAATTAGCAGATATTTTTAGCATTCAATCTTCGTATTGGATTGCTGTATTCTGTTTTATATATCTATTATTTTATGCGTTCAAAACAAAGAGTGTCTTGAAAAATCAAGGGATTTCACTTAATGAATAAAATGAAGCGAAGAAAGTTTTTAAAAAATGCATCCCTTTCGGGGATTGGTTTAGCACTTGGGAAGAGCTTGACCAATTGTGCTGAAACGACGCCTTCAGGAAGTGTTATTGGCACTTTGGAGGTGGCTTCACTTCCGCTTGTCATTGCCACTTGGGATGTAAAAAATTCCACTGCAAAAGCATGGGAGATTTTACAAAATGGAGGCACTGCATTGGATGCAGTCGAGCAAGGCTGTCGTGTAGAAGAAGCCAATGAAAAAGGACAATCTGTCGGAAAAGGGGGACTCCCCGACCGAGACGGAAATGTCACCCTCGATGCCTGTGTTATGAATCAAAATGGCGACTGTGGTTCTGTGGTATTTTTACACAATATTACCCATGCCGTTTCTGTTGCTCGAAAAGTGATGGAGGACACACCACACGTGATGCTCGCGGGAAGTGGTGCCGAAAAATTTGCCCTACAAAAGGGATTCAAAAAAGAAAACTTACTCACCGAAGATTCTAAAAAAAGTTGGGAAGCTTGGAAAGTAAAAAGTGAGTATAGCCCCATCATCAATATAGAAAACCACGACACCATTGGGATGCTGGCCATCGACAAAGACGGAAACCTTTCCGGTGCTTGCACCACAAGTGGATTGGCCTATAAACTAAACGGACGGGTTGGCGACTCTCCAATCATTGGGGCAGGACTTTTTGTGGACAATGAGATTGGCGCTGCCGTCGCCACAGGACTTGGTGAAGAAGTCGTGAAAACCGTCGGGAGTTTTTTAGTCGTAGAATTGATGCGACAAGGAAAAACACCTCAAGAAGCTTGTGAAATTGCCATCCAACGAATTGTAGATAAACCCAACAGCAATTACAAAAATTTTCAAGTAGGATATATTGCGATCAATAAACAAGGACAGACAGGCTCTTTTTCAATCCATCAATGGTTCAGTATGACCAAATTCCAAAAGGGAGTGAACGAAACAATACAATCAAACTATTTTAATAAAGACGCTTAAAAACAACACTAATGGCTGAACAAAAACGCTTATTTCTTCTCGATGCTTATGCTCTCATTTTTAGAGGCTATTATGCGTTTATCAAAAACCCGCGAATCAATTCTAAAGGACTGGATACTTCCGCCATTCTAGGGTTTACCAACTCCTTATTAGATGTCATAAAAAGAGAACGCCCCGATCATTTGGCGGTTTGTTTTGACAAAGGCGGCAGTAAAGACCGTGTTGAAATGTTTAAGGAATACAAGGCAAACAGAGACGCAACCCCAGAGGGCATTAAAGTCGCCGTGCCTTATATCTATGAGATTTTAAAGGCAATGAACATTCCAGCAGTTGTCAAAGAAGGATTTGAAGCCGATGACATCATTGGAACGCTTGCTAAAAAAGCCGAAAAAGAAGGATTTAAAACCTTTATGGTCACCCCCGATAAAGATTTTGCACAACTGGTCAGTGAAAATATTTTTATGTACCGCCCCATGTTTGGAGGTGGCTATGAAACTTGGGGAGTGGAAGAAATTAAAGCAAAATTTGAGATTGAAGACCCACTTCAAGTGATTGATTTTTTAGGAATGAAAGGTGATGCCTCTGATAACATTCCTGGACTTCCTGGCGTGGGTGATAAAACGGCCAAAAAACTACTTGCACAATACGGAAGCATGGAAAATTTATTGGCAAACACCCATGAGCTGAAAGGGAAAATGAAAGAAAAGATTGAGGCGAATGCCGAGCTTGGATTGTTATCTAAAAAATTAGCCACCATTCTATTGGACGTTCCGGTGGAATTTGATGCAAAAAGTTTTGAACTCACAGCTCCCGATTCTGAAAAAGTCGGAGCTATTTTTCAAGATTTAGAATTCAAACGTTTGATCGATAATTTTAATAAAACATTTGCCGTAAAACCCCCTGAAGGTGCAACACCAGAGCCAACAGCTTCGACGCCTAAACCCGCCGCAAACCCCACAGCAGAAGCAGGAGCCGGACAATTTTCATTGTTTGGAGGAGATGAACCTTCAGCACCTGTTGCAACACTCAACTACGGAAGAGAAACAGCGACTTCCGTCCCTCACTTTTACCAAAATGTATCGGGAAATTTAGGGTTAAAACTCTTTATCAAACAGCTCATGAGCAAAACATCGGTGTGTTTTGATACCGAAACAACAGGACTCAATCCGCTCACCGCAGAACTCGTTGGGATTGCCTTTTCATGGGAAGCACACAAAGGATTTTACATCCCATTTCCAGAATCGTTTGAGGAGGCCCAAGAATTGATCGAATTGTTTCGACCGTTTTTTGAAGCCACCCACATTGAGAAAATTGGACAGAATTTAAAATATGATTTAAAAGTATTACACAAATATAAAATAGAGGTTAAAGGCCCATTGTTTGACACCATGATTGCGCATTATTTGATCAATGCCGATATGCGTCATAATATGGAGGTGCTTGCAGAAACCTATTTAAATTATACCCCTATTTCCATTACGGATCTCATTGGTAAAAAAGGAAAAAATCAACTTTCAATGCGCGATGTGTCACTTGAAAAATTGACCGAATATGCGGTTGAAGATGCAGACATCACCTATCAATTGGCAAGTCATTTCAAAAAAGAATTGACGGATGCCGATACCTTAAAATTATTTAATGAGATTGAAATCCCCTTAGTCAAAGTATTAGCCTCAATGGAATTAGAAGGGATCAAACTCGATACTGAATTTTTAAACTCGCTTTCGGCAGATTTAAACAATGATATTGAGAGACTCCAAACAGAAATATTTGAAGCTGCTGGAGAGACGTTTAATATTGCCTCGCCAAAACAATTGGGGGTGATTTTGTTTGAAAAAATGAAGCTGGTTGATAAACCAAAGAAAACCAAAACAGGTCAGTACAGTACGGCGGAAGATGTGTTGTCGTATTTAGCAAAGGATCATGACATCATTCAAAAAGTATTGGATTACAGAGGACTCGCCAAACTAAAAAGCACGTATGTAGATGCGCTCCCCGAACAAGTCTTGGACCTCACAGGGCACATCCATACGGAGTATATGCAAACGGTGGCTTCCACAGGACGCTTGAGTAGTACGAATCCAAATCTTCAGAACATTCCGATCCGAACAGAACGCGGGCGTCAAGTTCGAAAGGCGTTCATTCCAAGAAATGAGGATTACATCCTTTTAGCGGCGGATTATTCTCAAATAGAATTGCGCGTTATTGCGGCAATGAGTGAAGAAGAAACCATGATGGAGGCGTTTAAAAACGGTGAAGATATTCATGCGTCTACCGCTTCGAAAGTCTTTAATGTGCCTTTGGAAGAAGTGACGAGAGAACAGCGTGGGAATGCCAAAACGGTTAACTTTGGGATTATTTACGGCGTGTCTGCTTTTGGACTGAGCAATCAAACCGATTTAAGCCGAACGGAAGCCAAAGAATTGATTGAAACTTATTATGAAACCTATCCGAAACTTCGTAAATACATGAGTTCGCAGGTCGATTTTGCAAGAGATCATGGCTATGTAACAACGGTTTCCAACCGACGTCGTTATCTGAAAGACATCAACTCTCGAAATGCGATTGTAAGAGGAGCTGCCGAACGAAATGCAGTGAATGCACCCATCCAAGGAAGTGCGGCGGATGTGATCAAAATTGCGATGATTAACATCTATAACAAGCTGGAAGCCGGCGGATTTAAAACCAAAATGTTGTTGCAGGTGCATGATGAATTGGTCTTTGATGTTTACAAACCCGAGTTGGAAACCATGAAAACATTAATCAAGGAAGAAATGGAGAACGCCTATACCTTAAGCGTTCCCTTAGATGTTGAAATGGATATGGGTGTGAATTGGTTAGAGGCGCATTAGGTTTAGAGTTTTGAGGCTTATTCTTGTCATTCTGAACTTGTTTCAGCTTCTCATGCATACTGGTTTTCAATACTAAAAGATTCTGAAATAAACCTGCCTGTCGGCAGACAGGTTCAGAATGACAGCTTTGTTTACCTTTCAAACAACCTCACTCTGTTTGTCTCTAAAATGTTAAAATTTCAGTTTTTTTGAAACATTCCAATTTATTTTAGTAAGTTTAACCTTGATTTAAACCCCCAGATCTAAATCTTCAATAAGCAATTTAACCGAAGTTTTAGATATTATTTTATAAAATAAAAAGTTCAACAATACACACCAATTTGGGATGTATTGTTGAACAAAACACTGAATATAAAGGAAATATGCACACCTAAAGGATATATACACACTAGTTGTGGGTAATTTAAGAAATGGACAGTAAACAAGTAACAAAAGAGATTAATTCTGTAATTCGACCAATTTTAAAAGAAAACGGATTTGATAAATATACTGGTCGAACTTATTGGAGATATCACTCTGATAGAATTGACATTTTGAATTTTCAATCCTTCAATTCCTACAATGCCGATGTAATGGGTTGCACGACATTCTCTTTTGCTGTTAATCTTGCAACATTTATGAATTACATACCATTCGAAACCCAAATAAAAGAAAAAAACGGGCTCAAAAGACCTGAAGAATATCAAGGACATTTTCGTTCTGGAATTACAAAAGACTTTGAACAAAAGGAGTTTCCGAGAGAAAATATTTGGTTTATTGATAACGCTGGAAAATATCTATCGACAGCTGTTTCTGACTGTAAAAGGCAAATTGAACAAAATGCTTTTGAATGGTATAAGCAATTCGAAAATAGGGAAAACGTAATGCGAATTTTACTTGAAGACCAAATTGATATGAACGGAACTTGGGGTTTTGGAAATAAAGACAGCTATTCACGAAATAGACTTATAGCTTTCGTAGCAAACGAAATGAGAGAATATGAAATAGCACTTAAATATTTCGATAAAGTTAAGTCATATCTAAATGAACAAATCGAATCAAGAGAAAATGAAAGACATTGGAAAGATTATGTTGAATTGGATAAAAAACGATTACAAGAAATTCAAAGGACAATAAATAAAATAAAAACTACCCACAACAATGGCTATAAGTAATTGCTTGTTCTCGCCGACTTTGGAAATTCCTGCGGAATTTCCAACTTGGTGTGTACTTGCAAAGTTAAGTGCTAACCCACGCAACAACTCATAGCCGAGACCGTTGCCATTCATTATAGACTAACATTTTAACTATGACAAAATATATCCTTTTATTGTTTACTCTAATTTCAATATCCTCTTGCAGTGAAGATGATGAGAATAACAACTGTCAATCAAATATAGATATTGGAACAGTCGCTATTTCGGAATCAGCGATTACCTTAAAATGGATTGAAACACAAGGGTATGCTTCAAATTATGAATACGGGTTAAGTGGTTTTTCACTTGGAAACGGAATTAATGGCTCAACAACAGAGGAAACAATTACGTTAGAAAACTTGCAATCTGGTCAAGAGTATGATTTTCATTTACAATCCATTTGTGGGGAATCATTAACATCTATTTTTTCTAAATATACTTTTACAATGATTGACTGTGAAGGAGTAAATATAGAGAACATTATTCTTAGCGGCTTTAATGAAAGTGAAGGAGTCCATGTTTTCGGAATTAATTGGTATCCACAAATTTTGGACACTAATTCGTGGGAGGTAGCTATGTTGCCAACTGGAGAGGTTCCAGATGAACAAAATATTATTCCAATAAGTACAGGAACAAATAATAACCAGCTTTACGTAGCAATACCTAATATTAATCCTGATATTAATTATGTGTTTCATATTCGAAGAAAATGTAACGACGCCTTTGGAGATTGGGTAGAGAAACCTGTTTCATCAAATGAGTTACAAGATTTTTGTCAGTTTGAAGTAAGTGTTGAAAATGACACTGAATCATTCAGAATTTATACTATCGGAGGAACTTTTGGAGATATCATAATTGTGGAAGAAGCACAAGAGCTTGAAACTGGATTGATGCTTAATTCAAATGAAATCTATATTTATGGAGGGAACCCATATGCGATTTATAATCAATCCTCAGATTATTTCAAACCAAACACGACTTACCAATTTTACACTCGTATTCAATGTGGCACAGGATATAGCGATTACAAATTAGCTACGAGCTACACAACACCTCTAGCAAATGCCGCCGTTGTAACAGATTTGGAAATTCAAGGAGGTAATTTGATTATAAACTATATTTCTAATTGGGGCTTCAATGCTAACTATTGTAGTCCTTACACCAATTATACTATAGAAATTGAATATGGAATTACAGGCTTTACCGAAGGAGAAGGAACTACGATTAATGTTAATGGGAATGTTATTATTCCCTTATCTAACTTTAATACAAATACAGAATATGAGTTTACTATGAGAACTATTTGCAATTCGGTCCCTGGCGAGTGGAATAGATTATGTAATGTAAGTACATCAGGCCCAAGAAAAACAATATTAATACCATAAATAAAATAACGAAATGGCAACAATGGCTATAATTAATACGGGTTTTGATGCTTTATCCAAAGTGTATTGCTTTTTGACCAAGTCCGCCAAATCTTTTGATTTGGCTTTAGAATAAAAAAGATAAAACAAAATAAAAAGTTTTGGCTAAGTGCTTAATCGTAAATTAATCGCTTTTTAATTCCCGTACTAACCATAGCCGAGACGTTCTGTCCAATTAAAAACAACAATTCATAAAATAACATCATAATATGAAAAATTATCAAATTCTAATTATTGGAGGCGGTACAGCAGGTATAATGGTTGCCGCACAGTTAAAAAAAGCCAATTCAGGTTTAAAAATTGGTATCATAGAACCTTCAGAAAAACATTACTATCAACCTGCATGGACTTTGGTTGGAGCAGATGCTTATAAATTTGAAGATACTGTAAGACCAATGAAATCACTTATTCCCAAAGGTGTAGATTGGATCAAAGAATATGCAGAAAGTTTTCAATCTTCGGAAAATCAAGTTACCACAAAAAACGGTAATAAATATACTTATGAATATTTGGTAGTTGCACCAGGGCTTGTGATGGACTTAACATTAATAGAAGGTTTGGAAGAGAGTTTAGATAAGGGTGTTGTTTGCAGTAATTATACAAATCCAAAATATACGTGGGAAGTTTTACGCAATTTCAAAGGTGGAAATGCAGTGTTTACACAACCCACAACTCCTATTAAATGTGGTGGTGCACCACAAAAAATTGCATACTTAGCAGCAGATTATTTGCGTAAGATTAATTTGGCAAGTAAGTCAAATGTTGTTTTTGCAACACCAGGTTCTGTCATTTTTGGTGTAAAACCCATTGCAGATACTTTGATGAAAGTAATTAGTAAATATGATATTCACTTTAAACCGTTCTATGCACCCATAAAAATAGATGGTAAGAATAAAGAGATAACCTTTCAAAGTGTAGCACCAGGTGAAAATCAATGCATGGTGAATGAAGGAAATGTGTTGGGAGAAGAGTTGCATGGCGAAACAACGATAAAAATGCCATTTGATATGCTCCATTTAGCACCACCTCAAACAGCTCCACTGTTTATAAAAAACTCTGACTTGGTGAATGAAGCGGGTTGGCTTGACGTAAATATTGAAACTTTGCAACATACAAAATATCCTAACATTTTTGGCTTAGGTGATGTGGCAGCCTTACCTACTGCAAAAACAGGTGCGGCAATTAGAAAACAAGTCCCTGTGGTGGTTACGAATCTTTTGCATTTAATAAAAAACAGTAGAATCACAGATAAAAAGTACAACGGTTATTCGTCTTGTCCGTTAGTGACTGGTTATGGAAAGATGGTTTTAGCAGAATTTGATTACAAAGGCAATTTTACTCCTGACCCAAAGTTAAAACGAATGCTTGTGTTTAACTCTGATAAGGAACATTGGAGATTGTGGATGTTGAAAAAATATATGCTACCTTATTTATACTGGAATAAAATGATGAAAGGTGAAAACGTATAGAAACTGGACAGAATAACTAAGTATTCGTGTTGGCGATAGCCCAAACATGAATACTATGTTGACTAACCCGGGGTTAGCTCAAGCTATGGGGAAATCGACAAGTTGAGTGAGGAGAATTGTGAAAATGGGATATTGGGTTTCAACAATTTTTGATTGGTTAAGAACAATCGTTGGAAAAAAATCAGCTCATTTTTATCAAAAACAAGTTGGTTTGTGTCTTTTTTCGGTTGTTTTTCACTCAATTATTCATTTTATGGCAATAAATTTCCAGAGCGATTAACGGTTTATTTTTAATCGCTTGGTATTCTTCTGTTTATGTTTTTTTGTCGTTTTTGATTTTTTAGTTGTTCCAGTAAATGAGTGGGTGGTGGGCGTATTTTAGTGAATACAAAAATAGTCCCCGCTCCCGCACGAATCCTTTCGTGTGATTGTAACAAAGTCTGACTTCGTTGAATCTTCGAGTTCACGACCTAGCTCAACATAAAAAATCAATAGAAAACAAAAATAGCGATTGTCGTCGTTGTCATTTATGGAGCGGCGATTTACTTTGATTTTAAAGG
>Ga0209533_1001823_pt1 | contig 19764 bp, 18 predicted proteins | sample COG_04_FD_184748 | JGI IMG/M metagenome (GOLD analysis project Ga0209533, IMG submission 184748) | Pelagic Microbial community sample from North Sea - COGITO 998_met_04 (SPAdes) (version 2) | ecosystem: Environmental > Aquatic > Marine > Neritic zone/Coastal water | place: Helgoland, sampling...
ATCTGTAGGTACTTAAGCGGCAACAGTTCCAGCTAATCCAGCTAAAGTACCTACAGATGGCCCCCTAAATAGGTCACTTGATAATGTTTGAATATTTCCTATGGCAAACTGAAATCCAAATAGTGCTAACCCGGCTAGGTATATGAAAGTCATATAATTAGAATCATTTACAAAAAGTATGATCGATACAAATCCTATAATAATTAATAGACTCCCTAGCACTATACTTGCTTTTCTTCCAAAATCGGTGGAGGTTCTTTTTATAATAACTTCCGTGAACAAACCACCTACAATACTACCAGCTGCGGCAATGAGATAAGAAATCCACATCGTGTTACCAATTTCTTCTATGCTTAGTCCAAACTTAGAGTTTAGATAAATTGGCATCCAACCAGCAAAAAACCACCATATAGGTTCAATGAAAAATCTGCACAATAAAATCCCCCAAGGTTCTTTGTAGCTTAATATTTTTGAAACACTTAAGCTTTTAGTTCCTTCTACCACCACCACATTATTCTCTATGCGATCATCAATCAACATCTTGCGTTCTTCCTCTGTCATCCAAGGATGGTCTTCGGGTTTAGTTTTCTTATTTAGAATAAGCCAAGGGAGTACCCATATTAAGCCAGCAAGACCTAATATTATATAAGTTGATTTCCAACCAAATTGTGCATATAGAAAAACTATAATTAAAGGGGCTATTACATTTCCTATAGAAGCTCCAGAATTGAAAATACCTTGAGCAAGTGCTCTTTGTTTTACTGGAAACCATTCGCCATTACTTTTAACAGTCCCAGGCCATAGTCCTGCTTCTCCTAATCCGAGTAAACCACGAACTATTGATAATGAAACTATGCCTTTTGCTACAGCATGAAAAGCAGCTGCCAAAGACCATACTATTATAGATAAAGTAAAACCTATTCTTGTGCCTATTTTGTCATATAATCTACCAGATAAAAACTTACTGGCTGCGTATGTGAACATAAAAACATTGAGCATGAGGGCATAATCAGAATTATCCATACCCAAATCTTCGCCCATTTCAGGCCATAATAACGCAAATGCAGTTCGGTCGATATAATTTATTACTGTGGCGATAAATATCAATGTGATAATCCACCACCTTAGTCCATTAATTTTCATATACTTACAATTTAACATATACCACTGAAATTGATCGGTGATCTATGGATTAATTATAGAGTAAAGGATTAGAAAGGTGAATAAGACTCACCTTTTGTACTTTACTTCCCTCGATTATATTTTATTAAATATTGAAACTAATTGTGCAATTAGATCTTCAATTTATCTATTTTTTAAATACTGTAACAGTACTGATAGAGTATTTTAAAATGTTCTTTCATTTTTTGTTTAGCTAATTGAGGCTTTTGATTTTTAATAGCATCAAAAATTGCTTGATGCTCATCTATTCCAATATATGCTAAGTTATCGTCACAAACATGATACTTTTCAAAATTTGAAATTATTTCGGGTGTAATAATTAGCATGAAAGTATTCATGGTACTGTTACCACAAGCCTTTGCTATTGCTAAATGAAACAATAAATCTTCTTGAACTGCATCTTCTCCATTATTAACCTTAATAGCATATGCTTTTAATGCGTCTTCCATTTTTTTTAAGTCCTCATCTGTCCTTCTAATTGCAGCTAATCTAGCTGTTTTTAGTTCTAATAGAATTCTAGTTTCAACTAAGTCTTTAAAATCTGGCGTTTCTAATTCTAATATATCTTTAATCATTCCATTCATAGCTGTAACGCCTATATTTGCTACAAAAGTTCCACTTTGTGGAATTGACTTTAAAATACCATAAAACTCTAATTTTTGAATTGCCTCTCTTACATTACCTCTTGAAACATTAAACTTTTCGGAAAGCATTCGCTCTGAGGGTAATTTATCCCCTGGTTCTAAGTTTTTAAAATTTACTAATTCTCCAATTTGAGCAATAATAGTATTTTGAACACTTATATTTTCCGTTTTTGTTAATACTTCTAATTTCATGTTATCTTCATTAATTGGTAAACCAAATAGTATTTGCTAAATATAAAATTAATATTCGAATTTTGTCTTAATATTATAGCTGATTTTACTGATCTTTTTTAGACCAGTAAAACTCAACTATCTTTGTAAAACAACTAATCAAAATATTTTAATGGGTTACCTCTAGTTCATAATAGTTGACTTTGGCTTTTGAGCCTTCATCTCTTGATTGAAAATAGTTCCCCGCTTTAAAATAGTTTTCAAATACTCCCCATTTTTGCATGTGAATATTTTTATAAACTTTGTACTCATTGTTATTTAAAACAACAACTAACTTCCCTTCAGAAACTTTAACTTCTAAAGTAAATTTTCTAAAACCAACTTCCTGCTCAAAATTGAATCCTTTATCATCAGTCCAAGCATCTTCATGCAATATTTCAGTATTAGATACATTTAAGTTTTTAAGAACTTTAGTTTTTACTCTTATTTTACCCTTATCCCAATAAATTTTCAAAACTGGCGGTGCATTATTATCATCTTCTCCTATTAAGTCCCTTTGTTCATTTGTTAGGCGACCATGAATTTGCATAATAATGACACGATGATATTTTCCATCTTTATCGCGAGAAACTTCATCCATTGCTAATTTCCCTTTCATAATACCACCTTGCTTAAAAGTCCAATTGACATTGTTTTCACCAGGCACCATCTGCTCTCTTAATTCGGAACGAGTATATTTTGTATTTCTAGTTTTTGAATTGGTAGGCATCGCATGAAAAACAATAGCCCCTGCTACAGAATCTATATACATATAAGGTTTTGCGAGTTCATTTGATGCAAAATCAAGAATTTCTGGTGGTTCAATCTCATAAGGTTTCCCATCTTGATTGACGGCTGGAAGAGTGACCTTCCAGTGCGTCAAATCAATTTTAGGAAGTTTTACCTTTTTTCTTTTTTTCTTTTTCTGTTTATTAGTTTCTAGATTGTCTTTTATATTAGTAATCTGAGCTAAACTAGTAAAACTAAAAGCTGAAATAAACATAAATAAGAATGAAATTTGAATTTTTTTAAACATCTATTTTCAGCTTTTAAAATAAACTATTAATCTGCTGCTATTGAGAAATTATCTACTCTAGCTTCTGCTCCTTGATTGGTTACTAAAATTGAAACTGTATTATTTGCACCAGTGTTAAAAGGAATATCTACCTTAATATAGTCATTTGAGCTACTTTGGTCTGTACCTTCAAAATCTTCAAGTGTTGTTGCAAGTGCAGCCGATAAATCTATATGTCCACCACCTGCTAATACAGATACAGTTACCGACCCAACAGGGCTTGTTTTTAGTGTATAATAATACGTAAGTTTATAGTCTGTATTTGGCGAAACCGTTAATTCTTGATAAGCAATTCTATCGCCAGCAGATGGATACTTGGATGCTTGACTACCATCTTGTGTTGGGCTATTTGTAATTTGTATAACACCCCCTAAATTTGAATTCCTCCAGCAATCTCTCCCATCCATATTCCCATCACCGCAATCTTCACTTCCTGGAGAATTATCTTCAAAACTTTGTTCTAAAATTGTTGGAACAATTGCTTCTGGCTCTTCTGGTTCTACAACTTCGATAATTTCTGAGAAAACACTCTCAACTCCTAAAGCATCAGAGGCTGTTAAAGTTACTGTAAACATTCCTTCGCCAGGAAAAGTGAATGTTGGGTCAACATCTGATGAGGTAGTCCCGCCTTCAAATTCCCAAAGATACGTTGTGGCACTAGTAGATAAATTTGCAAAAGAATAATCTTTCCATACTTCACCTTCCCCTTGACCTTGAGAGTACGAAAAACTAGCCATTGGTGGCGTTTCGTCGGCTTTTGAATTTGCACCAGCTGGCTCAAATTGCTCAAAATCGTCACACGATTGAACTGTGAAGGCTATAATTGCATACACTGGTAGCCAAATTATATTTTTAAATTGTTTTTTCATAGCTTGTTTCTATTTAAGTTATAATTAATTATATCCCTGATTTTGAGTTAACTGACCTAGACTCAAGTTAATTTCTCTTTGAGGAATTGGCAATAAAAGATCGGTTGCATTAAAACTTCCTCCAGTGGCCGTAGAAAATGCTGATAGTACATTTTGGGCTTCGTTAAAACGTATTAAATCAAATAGTCTATGATTTTCAAAAGCTAATTCTACACGTCTTTCGTCTAATAATTCTTGTTTTGTAATTGTACCATCATCATCTGCTAATAAGCCTGCACGCAATCTTACAAGTTCAAATGAATCTAAAGCCGCTTGTACAGAAGTGTCATTACCTCCAGCCATTATAGCTTCTACATGCATTAAAAGTACATCGGCATAACGTAAAACGATCCAGTCGTTACCCGCTTTTGTTCTATCCGTAACTGTTGAAGTAATCCCTAAAGCAGTATCCTCTTCTGGTAAATATTTTACAACTTGAAATTGTGTTGGCTGATCCGTATCTACACGATAAGAATAGGGAGTTCTGTTACCTCCCAAATCGTTTAAAACTGTTCTCACGTCTGCTGTTGTGTAATTGACACCACTTGTACGCCCTACTGCGTTTAACCATTCTGCAGAGAAGTTTTGACTATCCGCAGAATCTTCTTGATATCCGATAGCAAAGATGATTTCACTATTTAATTCGTTATAAAATACATCCTTAAAGTTTGGTTGTAACATAAAGCCACTCCCCATAACAGCTTCACACAACTGTTGAGCTTCTGTGTAATTGGCTCCTCGTGTTAAATACACTTTAGCTAGTAAAGCCTGTGCTGCGGCTTTAGATCCTCTTAATTTTGAAGAATTATCTAAACCTCCTATAGCAGTCAATAAATCCGTTTCAATTAAATCATAAACATTAGAAGTTGCAACTCTAGTAAATTGAACATCTGTATCTCCAGTTGAAATTACCGAAGTTATTAAAGGAATATCTCCATATAGTCGCACCAAATTAAAATACGCATAAGCTCTAACAAATTTAGCTTCGCCTTCAATCTTAGCACGATTTTCTGAAGTGGCAATATCTAAGTTTGCTAATACAGTATTTGCTCTGAATATTACATTATAAAAACTTCTATAATAATCATCTACAATACCATTTGTTGGTTGTATTGTATAACTTTCAAATTGTGCCGCTTCGCCTTCGCTACTTTTGGTTCTCGTATTATCACTACGCATTTCTGTGAGATAAAACTCTACTTGTATTGCGTGATTATCGTTAGAATCTGTAGAATTCACTCCTTGAATTCCATCATACATATTTACAAGTGCTGCTTCTAAATCTGCTTCCGTCTCAAAGAAAGTAGCAGCATTTAGCACAGAGTTCGGTGGTGGGCTTAAAAAATCATCACTGCATGAAAATAAAGCTATAGCAATGACTAATAAATTAAGTTTGTTAATGTGTTTTATTATGTTTTTCATTTTTGTGTTTATTAAAATTCAACATTTAAGCCAAATGATACTGTTTCATTTATTGGTGAACCACCTCTTTGATACCCATATGTTGTAGATAACTGAGAACCTGATTGATGGTATATCGATTCTGGATTAAAACCTGTATAATTATCGGCCGTGAAATACAATAAATTTTGACCTGTCATATATAGCCTCAATTTATTTATTTTTAGTTTTGATGTCAAAGTACTAGGCAGTGTATATCCAATATTTACTGTTCTCAACGCCACATAAGAAGCGTCTTGAATAATAGAATTTGTAAATATTTTTTGTTTAATAAATCCTTGATCTGGCGTTGTAGAGATGAAGTCTTGTGAACTGTTAAAATGGTTGAATATGTATTGATCTGCCACATTTCTTACTTCTGCCCCATGGCTTCCTTGAAACATAAAACTAAAATCTATTGGTCCAAATTTAAAATCGTTTGACAAACTCCAAACTAGGTCTGGGTAAGGATCTCCTAATATTGTTTTATCATCATCATCAATAAGACCGTCTCCATTCAAATCTTTGACATAAACATCTTGTGCTTGACCTCCGATTGGATGGTACGGATTAGAAAGATATTCTAAAGGAATATCTCTATCTACAACCCATCCATAGAATGATGAAATAGGATTCCCCTCTAAATTGATCCATTCTGCAGCACGTTTAGAATCTACGCTTTGAATTTGCCCATTAGAATCTGCAAAATCAACGAGTTCATTTTTGTTTTTGGAAGCAATCAAAGTAGTATTCCAAGAAAACTTCTCAGTGGACACATTACGTGTACGTAACTCTAATTCGAAACCACTATTTTTTACTTCTCCTAAATTCACTAATGCCTCTGTAAAACCTGTTGTAGAAGAAATGGGATTATTTAATAATAACTGATCACTTGTTCTTTCATAATAATCTAAAGAACCAGAAACTATATTATTGAAAAAACCAAAATCAATCCCAGGGTTTATTTCTCTTAAACGTTCCCATTGCAAATCTTCGTTTGAAATATTTAAAGGGTTGTAACCATTGGCTAAGCCACCATCCAATACAGAGGTAGAAGAACCAATTAAGGAGTAAGACGGGTAATGGTTTATTTGATTGCTATTAGTATCTAAAACATCACTTCCTGTAAACCCATAGCTAACCCGTAACTTTAATTTACTAATAGCATCGACATCTATTAGAAAAGGTTCGTTACTCACAATCCATCCCGCAGAGAAAGCAGGGAAGTTTCCGTATTTAGAATTTGAACCAAACACAGAGCTTCCATCACGTCTAAAACTTCCTGAAAACAGATATTTATCATTAAAAGCATAATTTGCTCTCACAAAAACTGATAATAATGATTTTTTGTATTCTTCAGATCCAAACCCAATTATAGTAGTTGCTGCAGATATAGTCTGTAACTTATCTGATTCGTAACCATTTGCAGCCACATAATCATTTCCAAACTCCCATTTTTCTGCTGCAAAACCTCCTATTGCAGAAAGTTCGTGTTTTCCGAAGACTTTATCGTAGGAAAAATAATTATCCGAAGACATATGAGTACGTGTTTCATTAAATAAATCTAATCGCGCTGCTGAGGCACCATTTCGATTAGATTGTACTCCTTGCCATCTTCTTCGTTTGGTGCTTTGAAAATCTCCACCAACAGTTGATTTAAAACTTAATGCATCTGTGATGTCATATTTCCCATATACACTTCCAAAAATCTTAAATTTATCATCTGTTCGATTGCGCTCTAAGATTTTAGCCGCCGGATTCGTGTTTGACGTATTACTAATATCTGTACCTCCAGTTGCAATTGGCATCCCTGTGGTAAGGTCATAATCATCAAACATCCGTTGTATTGCATAATCTCCAATTTGAGCATTTGCATACTTTCCATTATCTCTTAGTCGATTAACAAATTGGATGTTGTTTGCATCTAAATATACTGGCAACCAAGAGGGCTGACGTAGAATATCATGTGTAGACCCATCAAAACGTCTTCTATCTGTTATGGAAGGAGACAAGTTTACACCAAAAGATAACTTATCAGTTAATTTAGTATCAATTTTTAATTTAATTGCATACTTCTTGTAATCATCTGTCAGCAAAACTCCTTCGTCATGCAAATAATTTAAAGCCGTGCTGAACTTTGTTTTTTTACCTCCACCTCTAGCAGTAATGGAGTGACTAGAAATTATACCTCCATCAAAAATTACGTCTTGCCAGTTTGTGTTTGCATTTAATAATTGTTTATATAATGTTCTATCTGAGAGCGTTCCAGTAGCGGCTTCTTCTGCTGCTGCTGTTTCAGCTACAGTAAATGTATAAGCATCGCTATGTCTTGCTTCTTTAAAACCTACAAAAGTATTATAACCAAACTTTATATCACCTTCTTTTCCTTCCTTGGTTGCAATCATTATGATACCATTTGCTCCACGAGATCCGTATATAGAAGAAGATGCTGCATCTTTTAAAACCTCAAAAGACTGTACATCATTCATATCTAAAGATCCTAAATAATCACTATCAACGACCAAGCCATCTACAACAATCAAGGGTGTTGAATTCCCTGTTATAGAACCAGCTCCTCGTATTGTAATCGTTGGTGCAGAACCTGCCTCACCCTCTGTTGCTTGAATGTTTACTCCTGAAACCTGACCAACTAAAGCATCATCCACACGAGAAACTGCGATTTGATCTAAATCCTCGTTTACTACTTTAGATATTGAACCTGTTAAGTGACTTTTTTTCTGAGTTCCATAACCAATAACCACTATTTCATCTAAAACACTAGCGTCTTCTACCAACGCAATATTCAGTATTGTTTGATTGTCAATAATTACTGTTTGACTGACAAATCCAACGTAGGAAAATTGTAACACATCACCACTTTTGACTTGGATTTGATAATTTCCATCAAAATCAGTAGAAGTTCCGTTTGATGAATTAGATACAATTACATTAACCCCTGGAATAGGAGTATTTTCTACAGCCGATACGACTGTTCCCTTTAGCGTATACGATTCTTGAGCGTAGATTGCAATCCCGCAAAAAAACATAAACACTAAAATCAACTTTGTTTTTTGATTCATAATCTGTTTAATTTAGTTTGTTAAAAAAATTTAACCAAAAAATGGACAACACAAACAACATTTAGATTCTAAATTTTTGTAAATTTGTGCCGACATGTTTTAGTTACTACTTGCATGTTTTTACTTCCCTCGAAATTGAAGTAAACATTATTTTAAAAGGATAGGTGTGCACCTGTCCTTTTTTTAGTAATAAATTAAATGGTTTACCACTTTGGTTTACCACTTTGGTTTACCAAAAGTAATTAAAAAAAGTTTAAATACAACGTTTTCGTTAAAATTTTTTGAAAAAATTTTAACTATTGCATAAAATCCTCGCGAATTGGGCTAAAAACGTCTATTAAAATGCCTGCTTCCGTACATATTGCACCGTGAAGTACGTGAGGTGGAATGTAAACCGTATCTCCTCCTTTTACAATTTTTGTTTCATCTCCAATAGAGAATTCAAATGTTCCACTCTCTACATAGGTTACTTGGCTATGATAATGTTCGTGCTTATAGCCAATGCCTCCTTCATCAAAACTTACTTTTACAAGCATAATTTTATCATCATACCCCATAATCTTTCTTTTTACACCTTCACCTACAACTTCCCACTGTAGGTCTTGATCTAATATAAATTCTTTACTTGCTCCAAATGTTTTCATATAATATTTTTCTTAATACGTTTTAGTTTTTAATCTTTGATTTTCTGTAATAATCTATTTTTGTGGTGTACCTGGTCCAACAGTTGCTTCTCTAAACCACACTTCTGTATAACATCCATTTTTATATTGTTTAGCTATATTACCACCATAGGTCTCTGCTCCTGCACACCACACCATATTAGAATCGGGACTTTTTCCATTGGTTTGGTTATAAGCACCTTGCTTAAAGTACCCTTTCTCACCACTGTATGCTATAGCTCTTTCTGTCCCATCTTGACCAATTGGTACAAATAACTTTTTAACTTGCTCTGGAATATCAGTTTTATTAACGTACTCTGATTTTACCAGATTTTTAGTAAATGTTTTTGTTTCATGGCCCTCACTTTTAAATGTAAGATACATAATGCCTTTAAATACATTTACTTCATAACTAAATTCTTCTCCTAATTCAATTCCATTTACTGGTTCGTTGGGATAGTCATTTTTACGTGCTCCAATGACAGACATATCATGCCCCCAAACAGCCGTAGAAAAATCCCATCTTCCAGAATTATCATCTCCTGCTGTATTTATTTCATAATTCCAGAATACGGATCCTTTTTTGTGACCAGGAAATTTTTTGTAAAATATTTTTAGAGGTTCATTTTCATGTCCTTCACCACTATGAATTTGTCCAACAACAACAGAATAGGATGCTGCAACCCTTGCATCTCCAGAAATGGAGACTTGCATAACCTTACAAGTACCTGTTAGTCTACCTCCTTGTTCAGGCGTCCATTCTCTTTTTTCGTGTAACTCTGTTCGTGTATTACTAGAGTTTTTAGAAGTGACACCAGAATTTGGTGTTTTATAAACAACCCAACGCCTTGTTCCATCAATTACTGTATAGAAAAAATCTTTATGTTCAAAATTAACAAGGTTATCTACATTAGTTCCATCGCCCATCAATATTTTAAATTTATCCATAAAAGGAATCACTTCACTTGGATAAACTGTTTTTGCACTTAAGCCATCATTGGCTTGGAAATATCCTTCGTTGGATATGGCATCATCGGGAATTTCTATACTTGCGGATTTAAACCAGACTTCTGCATAGTTACCATCTGCATATTGTTTTTCAAGGTCACCGCCGTGGGTTTCAGCTCCAGAGCACCAAACCTTATTCACTTTAGGGTCTTTTCCGTTGGTTTGATTGTAACACCCGAGTTTAAAAAAGAGTCCTTCATTTTTATATGCATTTTTACGTTCGATACCATCTTGCCCTATTGGTACAAATAAATTTTCTACCTGTTTTGGTCGATCTGATTGTTTGGTATATTCAGATGAAATGAGATTTTTAGTAAATGTTTTGGTTTTATGCCCCTTACTGGTGAATTTGAGATACATAATACCTTTCTTAATCTCCACTTCATAACTAAATTCTTCATCTAATTCAATCCCATCCTCTGGTTCTGATGGATAGGAGTTCGCATCTGTTCCAACTACAGAGAAATCATAACCCCAAATAGGATACGAATAATCCCATCTTCGTGAATTATCATCTCCTGCTGTATTTATTTCATAGTTCCAAAAAACAGAGCCTTTTTTATGACCAGGAAATTTTTTGTAAAATATTTTTAGTGGTTCGTTCTCATGACCATCTGCACTATGAATTTGACCAACTACCACAGAATATGTTGCAGCAACACGTGCGTCTCCAGTTGTTGCCACATTCATTACCTTAAGGGTAGCATTCATTGTAGCATCTGTCATTGGCGACCACTTTTTTAATTGAGCTAGCTCTGTCCTTGTATTGTTTGAAGTCCCATGTGTATTTCCTGCATTTGGCGATTTAAAAACTACCCAATCCTCATTGTTATCTTTAGCAGTAAAAAAGAAACTCTTGTTACTATAGTTTGTTGCTTTACCTACATTGGTGCCGTCACCCAATATTAAATTCCAATGTTGGAAAAATGGTATTATATCGTTTGCATTCCCGTTTTTTGCCTCCATTCCATTATTAATATGGCTTTGCTTTTTGTTTTTAGCACAACTATTAAATAGCAAAATGGCACTTAAACAAAATATATAATGGGCAAAAATTAATTTAGAAGTTTTTAATTTCATGCTATAAAATATTTAGGTTATATATTAGCTTCTTTTTCATATTAATTAAATTAATGTGTTATGTTTAAATTGTAATACTTTACATAAGAGAAAGCATCAGCATCTGTAGTGATTAAATAATTTCCAGCCTTAAAATAGTTTTCATACCGCCACTTATCCAAACTGACATCTTGATATACAATTGGCGTACCAGTATTTAACTGTACTTCTACCTGGGCATCGCTCGCAGTAATTCTAAAATCGAAAGGATCATTACCAACGTAGCCTAGGTTATCTTTAACATCTGTCCAAAAGTTATTAGAACTTGTGTAAGGTTGTATTAAATCAGTACCTGTTGTGGCTTCATCAACCAAAGATTTTTTATGACACCATATATAGCCATCTTTCCAATAAATTTTAATAAGAGGTGGACCGTTATGACTTGTAAATCCGTGGGCAATTACATCTTCGTCTGAAATAATACCATGAATTTGCATCACAATAACCCTATGATAATCATCACTAGATTGGGTGTTTTCAGATATGGAATCTACTTTTAAGCGTCCAATCATTTCACCACCCTCTAACAAAGTCCAATTTTCTTTTGAATTACTTGGGCTTATGAGTTCTCTAAGCTCTGTTCGGGAATAAGAACTATTAGTTGTCGAAACATCTGGAAAGGTGTAAAGCACTATAGATGAATCTTCAGTATCATCATACATATATGGTTGTACTGCCTTTAAAGTTTGGTAGCCAAAATCTATTAATTCTTCTGGTTGATATTCATCTGGCTTACCATTATTATCCTCATCAACCGGCAAGGTTACTTTCCAATTAGCAAAATCTATTTCTGCATACAGTGGTGTAGTTGTTGGGTTAACTTCTTCAATAATTATTTTTTCTTTATTTTTTGAAGATTCAGAGCAACTAAGCAATAATATGATTAATAATATTGCAAGCTTGAAGAAGTTTCTATTAATAAAATAATTAGCTTTAATCGACATTTTTAAATAAAAAACAATTGGTTTACCAATTTGGTAAACCAAATATATGTAATTGGTATCTAATTACCAAATATTTTAATAATGAACATATGACACTAAGTTTAAACAATGGGGAGAGGGGAGCTATAAATTTGACCTCAGAAGTTCTATTGACCTAAACTTTGAGGGTGATTAGCATTCTAGATTGTTTGAGATTTAGTTCACCCAAAAAAGTTTCGGGTTTCGAAACGAAGAAAAATTAATTAGTATTTCATTTTTTTTAGAAATGAGTTTTTTATAAATTTAGGTCATGGAACAAACAAAACAACGTTGTGGATGGTGTGTGGGTGATCCGCTCTATGAGGCCTATCATGATGAAGAATGGGGTGTTCCTGTATATGATGATTTAAAGTTGTTTGAGTTTCTAATTTTAGAAACTTTTCAAGCGGGATTGAGTTGGATCACCATTCTACGAAAACGCGAGAATTTTAGAGTTGCTTTTGATCAGTTTGACTATACCAAAATCGCGAAATACGATACTTCTAAATTTGATGCATTAATCGCGGACAAAGGAATTATTCGAAATAAATTAAAAATAAAAGCCGCCATTTCTAATGCGCAAGCTTTTATTGAAATCCAAAAAGAATTCGGAAGTTTTAATAGTTATATTTGGGCATTCGTAGATGGAAAACCGATTAAGAACGCCATCAAAAATTATAAAAATGGCCCTCCAAATACGCCTTTGAGTGACCAAATAAGTAAAGCCCTAAAAAGTCGTGGGTTTAAGTTTGTTGGGAGTACTGTTGTGTATGCACACATGCAAGCCACAGGAATGGTCAATGACCATGAAATAAGTTGCTTCCGATATAATGAGGTTTAATTGTTATACGGGATAAGCTCCAAAAGTTTCTCCATAACCTCAACTCTGGCTCTACTTTTCTTATTGGCTCTAATAATGATCCAGGGCGCAATTTTGGTGTTTGTTTTATCAAACATTTTGGCTTTGTATGACGTATAATCATCCCAACGTTCTAAAGCGGTTTCATCGACTTTACTAAACTTCCATTTTTTGACTGGACTGGATTTGATGTCTTCAAAACGCCTGGCTTGTTCATCTTTTGAAATGGAGAAATAAAACTTTACTACTCTAACTCCAGAATCAATAATCATCTTTTCAAAATCATTTACTTGATTCATAAACACATTATATTCTTTTTTGGCACAAAACCCATTTACGGGTTCCACAACAGCACGGTTATACCAACTTCTGTCGAAAAAAGTGATTTGTCCATTACGGGGTAAATTTTTGATGTAACGTTGAAAATACCATTCGTTTTTTTCTTCATCAGTGGGTTTTGGAAGCGCGACTACATTTAATTCCCTTGGATTTAAGTGTTGCGTAATTCGTCGAATTGCGCCGCCTTTACCAGCCGCATCTCTGCCTTCAAAAATGACTACTAGTTTTTCCCCCTCAGATTCAACCCATTGTTGGAGTTTGATCAACTCTTCTTGAAGACGTTCCAATTTTGACTCATGAGCCAAAATCCGTAATGCCTTAGTGATGGTCATATCGTCCTCTCTTAGAAACAGTTGTAACCCTCGTTTGCTGTTGAGTTTTTTTAAGTTTTTTGGTGTTAAATCTTCCATAACTAATCGATTTGAGTTATCATTCTGTGATAGCGCTGCACTACATTGGGATCTGGAAGTACGGTAGTTTTTGAACTTCCTTTTCGATCGTAATCAAAACGCGATAAAAGATATCGAATACTTTCCAATCTTGCTTGTTTTTTATTGTTCGTTTTTATGATAATCCACGGGCTAAATGAGGTATGGGTTTTACTAAACATTTGCTCTTTGTAAAACGTATATTTGTCCCATCGTTTTTGACCTTCTTTGTCTACAGGACTAAATTTCCATTGTTTTAATGGGTTTTTAAGTCTAGAGTTAAACCGTTTTTTTTGTTCTTCTTTTGAAATAGAAAACCAAAACTTGATAATAATCACACCATCTTCGGAGAGCATATGTTCAAATTCGGGGACTTGTACCATAAACTTATTATAATCTTCTTCATTACAAAAATCCATTACGGGCTCTACGACTGCACGGTTGTACCAACTTCTGTCAAAAAATACCAGTTCTCCTGGTTCAGGAAGCTCTTTGATGTAGCGTCTAAAATACCATTGTCCTTTTTCAATTTCAGTTGGTTTGGTAAGCGCAACAACGCGCATAGATCTTGGGTTTAAATGCTCTGTAAAACGACGTATTGCCCCTCCTTTTCCGGCAGCATCACGACCTTCAAATAGCACACAAACACGTTTTTTGTGCTTGGCCGTCCATTGTTGGAGGTCAACTAACTCGGCCTGAAGCTTCACTAACTCTGACTCATAGTCGTTGGTTTCAACCAATGATTGATAATTTTTATTAGTAATTTTTGACTTTACGATATTTTTAAACGCTTCTTTACCAGAATACGATTCGAAATCTTCTTTAGTGAGCATAGGCAAATTAAATTACTGAATTATTTATAATGTTGTTTTAGGTTTCAAATACTGCATAAATTTTACTCTTGAAATATGTTCTGCACCTAAACTTTCAAGGTAATTAGTATGCAACTGACAATCTATTAGTTTATAATTTGAGTTTTGAACAAATGTTATAAACCCAATTTTACTGGCATTGCTTACATAGCTAAACATACTTTCTCCACAAAATATTGTGTCGCCCAATTCGATGCCATACAACCCGCCTACCAATGTGTTATTTTGCCAGACTTCAACAGATTTTGCAATCCCTCTGCGGTGTAATTCACAGTAGGTTTCAATCATTTGATCTGTGATCCACGTACCAGATTGAGCGTTGCGTTTGACTTTGGCACAAGCTTCTATGACGGCTTTAAAATTACGATTAACGCTAACTTCAAAGGATTTATTTTTTAAAACTTGTTTTGTGCTTTTTGATGTTTTAAGTTTCTCAGGGTATAACACAAAACGAGGGTCTGGCGCCCACCACAATAATGGCTCATCAGATTCATACCAAGGAAAAATACCGTTTTGATAGGCACAGAACACGCGTTCTGGAGACAAATCACCCCCCACTGCCAAAAGTCCATCAGAGTTGGCTTCAGAAAGTGGTGGGAATTGTAAATTTTCATTAAGCCACTTCATCGGTTTTGATTTGAAGTGTCTGTATCCATTGTTTTAACGTTTGTTAAAACGGCAAATCATTTGGTTCATCTTCAGTCAAATCCGTAGCAGGCTCAAAAGCTTGTGCTGGTGCTACAGGCGCTGCATTGGCAGGTGCTGCTTGCTGTAAATTTTCGATACGCCATCCTTGAATCGCATTAAAATACTTAGCTTCTCCTTGTGGGTTTATCCACTCTCTACCACGTAAATTAATCCCAACCTTAATCTGTTGTCCAACTTGAAAGTTATTTAAAAGATCGGTTTTGTCTTGAACAAATTCTACCATAATATGCTGCGGATATTGCTCTTCCGTAGTGACTACTAATTCACGCTTTCTAAATCCGTTTGAACCGATAGATTGCGTTTCTCCGATGAGTTTGATTTTTCCTTGTACTTCCATATCTTGTTTTAAAATTGAAAATTAATGTATCGCTTTTTTTAAATATACACAAATTTAATAAATTATGACTCCACCTAAAAGCATAAAGCGATAATATAAAACAATAAATTCAGGATAAATACATTATATTTAGAATTGAAAAAAATATACCAATGAAAATTTCTTCAAAACAACATGTTTTACGCTGGGTAGTGATTGCCATTTCATTCCTGATTATTTCATTGATTTTGTGGAATACTTATCAGTTTTTTCAAAAATTTAAGGAGGAAGAGCGCATAAAAATGGAGAATTTTTCTCAGGCGCAAATGGAACTTGGAAAAATTATTGATCTCAGTGGAAATGTTAGTGATTTTCCTTTAAAAATAATTCAGAGTAATACGACAACTCCAATGATCATTAAAGATTCTGAGGGTAATTTTCAGTCTAAAAATATTATTCAAGATTCTGGAAATAATCAAGAGCTTCTTAAACGTTTAAGTCTAAAATTTAGTAACGAAAATACCCCTATTGAAATCAGTTATAAGGGCGAAATCATATCAACGATATATTATGGGAATTCTAATTTATTAAACAAATTAAAGTATTATCCCTTTGCGCTTGTTTTGATCTTTTTGTTGTTTAGTGGGGTTGTCTATTTTTATTATAAGAGCGACCGAACCGCCTCTCAAAACAAACTTTGGACTGGGATGGCTAAAGAAACCGCGCATCAAATTGGAACACCGCTTTCATCGTTGATAGGCTGGACAGAGCTTTTAAAAACAGAATCGGTGAATCCTAGTTATATTTCTGAAATAGAAAAAGACATACGTCGTTTAGAAACCATTACGGAACGTTTTAGTAAAATTGGCTCTATTCCTATATTAAAATCAACTAATATTGTCACTGCCACAAAAGAATCTTTTGACTATTTAAAATCTCGAAGTAGTACGTTGATTACGTTTAAAATGGATGCTCCAAATGAAACAATTCTGGTTGCGCTTAATCCAGAACTTTACAGCTGGACTATCGAAAACTTGGTAAAAAATGGGATCGACGCCATGAAAGGAGAAGGCCACATCGCAATTTCCATACAGGCTTCTGATGCGTTGGTAATAATAGATATTCGCGATACTGGAAAAGGGCTTTCTAAAAAATTATTCAGTAAGATTTTTGAAACAGGGTATACCTCTAAAAAACGTGGATGGGGATTAGGGCTTTCCCTTTCCAAACGAATTATTGAGGAATATCACAACGGAAAGATTAAAGTTCTTCAGTCTGAAGCAGGAGAAGGTACAACGCTTCGAATTAGTTTAAAACGGCTATAAGTAAGCCTTTATTTTTTTGGCTAGCGCTTCAAATTCTTCGGGAAGTAAGGTTTCTTTTTTGATAAACTGTGCATCTTCCATGTGATTCAAAGGAATCAAATGCACATGGGCATGGGGAACTTCTAGACCTATAACGGTCATTCCAACACGTTTACAATCCATTGCTTTTTCTATTGCAATGGCTACTGTTCTTGAAAAATTCATTAGCTCAAGATATATAGAAGATTCTAGATCAAAAATTTTATCGATTTCTTTTTTAGGAATACAAAGTGTATGTCCTTTTGCATTGGGATTAACATCTAAGAATGCTAAAAATTGTGGTGTTTCAGCAACCTTATAACAAGGAATTTCTTTATTGACTATTTTGGTAAAAATTGAGCTCATGGGTTGACTTTTAAGAATTCCGTTATCTTGAAATATCAATGATTTCAAAATTCAAAATGCCATTAGGCACTTGAATTTTGGCAATGTCTCCAACACGTTTTCCTAATAGCCCTTTTCCGATTGGTGAATTTACAGAGATTTTTCCTGCAGCCAAATCGGCTTCTCCATCGGCAACTAGAAGATAGTCGAGTTCCATTCCATTAGATTGATTTTTTATTTTCACTTTAGATAACACTAAGGCTTTAGAAGAATCGAGCTGAGATTCGTCGATCAAACGGGCGCCTGCAAGGGTGTCTTCAAGTTTTGCAATACGCATTTCCAACATGCCTTGCGCTTCTTTAGCGGCATCATATTCTGCATTTTCACTTAAATCCCCTTTATCTCTGGCTTCAGCAATTGCTCTTGAGGCTTTGATGCGTTCCACATCTTTGAGTTGTTTTAACTCGGTTCTTAATTTCTTTAATCCTTCGGCCGTGTAATAGGATACATTGCTCATAACTGCTAATTTTTATGGTCGTCGTTCATTTAGGTTTTTGAATAGTCTAAATAGGTTTTTAGAACTAAACACAAAAATCTCGTTTTCACGAGATTGCTATACAAATATACAAAATATTTATCTTATTGTGGTTTTTGTCGTAAATTTGAAGTGTTTCATATGTCAAAATTGTTTTTAATCAAATTATGTATCTTTCTGAAAATGAGCTTTAAAATTTTAAAAACCTGTATAGCTTTACTCCTACTTTGCATAGGGTGTTCGAAAAATAATACTACCGATTCAAATTGTAACTTCTTGGCCGATATTAATGTGGTTGCCTCATTAAATCTTAATCTATCTCAATACAATCAACTAACATTTCCAAGCAACCCTGTGTATGTTCCCAACGAAGGCAATGGGGGAATAATTGTTAATAATACAGGGACTAGTTATGTTGCCTATGACGCGGCAGACCCAAATCATATATATAGTGAATGTTCTATCCTAGCTATTAATGGCGTTGAGGGCGTTTGTGGATGTGCCGATGAAAACAAATACAGTTTAGTTACTGGACAACCTATGGGCAATGCTGAACTGCGTTGTGGACTAAAGGCCTATATTGTTGAAAGTAGTGGCAATACGCTTTTCATTTCCAATTAAAAAAATAGCGCACCGAAGTACGCTATTTCTTGTTTTTAAATTTGGCTTTTTAAAACTTTAAAGTCACCCCTACTAAGACATTTCTAGTGGCTTGAGGATAGTAGAAATTTTCTGTAATTGCTGGGTTATTAGAGTTTTCGGGTCTGTAAAAATAACTGTAAGTATACCCATTAGATACATATTCAGCATCAAATAAATTATTGACCAATACATTGAATGCAATCTCTTTTATCCACTTTGGATTGATTTTATATGACAGATTAAGGTTGTTTACAAAATAGGCATCAATACTTTTACTGTCATCCGAAGTGTTGTCTAAATATTGCTTTCCAACATATTTAGATATCAGTGCTACAGTCCCATTTTTAATAGGTGAATAAGTCAGTGTATTTCCAATAATTGTATTTGGAGAAAAGGATATGTCAGTGTTTTCGTAAGTCGTTGTAACTGGCGCATAAGAAAGTGTTTGAAAAGTATTAGGATCATACTGTGTGTCATAAACCACATAATCAAAAGCCTTGATTTTATTTTGACTAAACGTGGCATTGGCGTCTATTCTAAATTGATTTGAAAACTTATAACCCGCTTGTATTTCGATTCCTGCTCTATAACTATCGGCAACATTTTGACGAATTGGATCTCCTACGTCGTCTAAGTCCCCTGTAAGCACCAATTGGTCTTTGTAGTTCATATAATATAAATTGACAGTTGCATAATAGCTGTCTGATTTAAGTTTATATCCCAACTCGAAATCATGTAATTGTTCGGACACGGGTTTTATTGGGTTTTTAGTTAAATCATCACGGTTTGGTTCTCGATTTGCAACAGCATATGATCCATAAACACTATTATAATTATCAATGATATAGGTAAGGCCTAATTTTGGATTAAAGAAATCAAAATTGTCTTTTACATTAATTGCCAATAAATCCGAGCTCAACCCAACAGATTCATACTTCACTGTTCGATACTGTAAATCTACAAAAGTAAGTAGGTTTGTGCTGATTGTATACTCTGCTTTTAGATAGGTGTTAAAATCTTGTTTTTCACCATAACTAAAATAATAACGGTCGCCTAGAGCAGGAGTTGTAGCAAAAGAATTCCATAT
>Ga0209533_1001825_pt1 | contig 19749 bp, 16 predicted proteins | sample COG_04_FD_184748 | JGI IMG/M metagenome (GOLD analysis project Ga0209533, IMG submission 184748) | Pelagic Microbial community sample from North Sea - COGITO 998_met_04 (SPAdes) (version 2) | ecosystem: Environmental > Aquatic > Marine > Neritic zone/Coastal water | place: Helgoland, sampling...
AATCGGTATGGGGTCAATCGTAATGGATAATGTTATAATTGAAAGCAATGTAATTGTTGCGGCAGGAGCAGTTGTAACTCAAAATAGTCGATTGGAATCAGGATTTATTTACGCAGGCACGCCGGCCAAAAAAATCAAAGAATTAAGTGCCGATTTAAAGACCGGTGAAATAGAGCGAATTGCAAACAATTACTTAACATATTCAAGTTGGTTTAAAGAAGAGAAATGAAAATATATCACAATCCCCGCTGCACAAAAAGCAGACAAACTTTAGCTATAATAGAGACTGCAGGAATTACCCCTGAGATTATCAAATATTTGGAAAATACCCCTTCTAAAGAAGAGCTGCTTGATTTACTCATGAAGCTAAACTTAAAGCCTGCTGATATTTTGAGAAAAGGAGAAACTGCCTACAAAGAAATCATTAAAGGCAAAAAGTTTGGAGACGAGGAATTGATTCAAATAATGATTGAAAACCCTAAGTTGATAGAAAGACCAATTGTGGTAAAAGGAAATAAGGCTGTTCTCGGTAGACCGCCAGAAAACGTTGAGAAATTGTTTTAGTGAGCAGCTTTATCAGCTTTTTTACCTTTCAACATTTCGATAACATACATTGTAATTGCATAAGGTAAAGCGAAGGCAGAAAGAAAGATTAATACCCAAAATGCCAAAGAAAAAATACCAATAAACAATAAAAAACCCGCTGTATACATAGTTTCTAAATAAAATTCTTTGCAATTTTACGCAAAATTTAGGCGATTAAAGAAAAATATAAAACAAAAAAAGATGGATTATAGAATAGAGAAAGATACCATGGGCGATGTTAAAGTTCCTGCGGACAAGTACTGGGGAGCTCAGACAGAACGCTCTAGAAATAATTTTAAAATTGGTGGAAGCAAACAACAAATGCCTCTTGAAATCATTTATGGTTTTGCCTATTTGAAAAAAGCTGCAGCGCATACCAATTGCGAATTAGGAGTTTTAACAGCGGAAAAAAGAGACGCTATTTCTGCCGTATGTGATGAGATTTTGGAGGGTAAATTAGATGATGAATTCCCTTTAGTGATTTGGCAAACTGGCTCAGGTACACAAAGCAATATGAATACCAATGAAGTTATTGCAAACAGGGCGCATGTTATTGCCGGTAATAAATTAGGTGAAGGCACAACCGCTATTCATCCGAATGATGATGTGAACAAGTCGCAATCATCAAACGATACCTTCCCGACAGGAATGCATATTGCGTGCTATAAGATGGTAGTAGAAACGACCATTCCTGGTGTTGAAAAGCTTAGGGATACACTAAAAGCAAAGGCTGAAAAATACATGAATGTTGTAAAAATTGGCCGTACACATCTAATGGATGCCACTCCATTAACGGTAGGCCAGGAATTTTCAGGCTACGTTTCTCAATTAAACCATGGCTTAAAAGCCTTAAGAAATACACTCGACCACCTTTCTGAATTGGCTTTAGGTGGAACTGCTGTTGGAACCGGAATTAATACTCCAAAGGGATATGCTGAGTTAGTTGCAAAGAAAATTGCTGAATTCACAGAACTACCATTTGTGACTGCAGAAAACAAATTTGAAGCATTAGCAGCGCATGATGCTATTGTAGAAACACATGGAGCCTTGAAACAACTTGCAATGAGTTTAATGAAAATTGGCAACGATATCAGGTTATTAGCTTCTGGACCACGATGTGGAATTGGAGAATTAGACATTCCGGCTAACGAACCAGGTTCGTCTATTATGCCTGGAAAGGTGAATCCAACGCAAGCTGAAGCATTAACGATGGTTTGTGCTCAGGTAGTTGGTAACGATATGGCCGTGGCTGCAGGAGGAATGAATGGTCATTTTGAATTGAACGTTTTTAAGCCAATGATGGCTCAAAACCTATTAGAGTCCGCTCGTTTAATTGGCGATGCTTGCGTTTCTTTTAACGATAACTGTGCCGTTGGCATTGAACCAAATGAAGCAAACATCAAACAAAACTTAAACAACTCCTTAATGTTGGTTACTGCTTTAAATACACACATTGGCTACGACAAAGCTTCGAAAATTGCAAAAACAGCTCATGCTAATGGCACCACGCTAAAAGAAGAGTCCATTAACTTAGGTTACTTAACAGCAGATGAATTTGATGCTTGGGTTGATCCGAGTAAAATGATTGGGAGTTTATAAAACGTAACAATAAATAATTTTAAAGTCGATTAACCGGAGGTTAGTCGACTTTTTTATATTTATACCCATGTCAAAAATTACGTTTAAAAGCCAATCAATCATTATCAATGACGCTGCCAAACAAGGTCAGGTTATGATGACTTTTTTACTATCAATCAACATCTTAAACCCGATTCTTTTCATTAGTGGTTCAGACGAGTCAATTACGTACGGGTTGAATACTCTATGGCTAATAGTTGGAAGTATTTCCGTTTTCGTGTTGCTATTTTAAACAGTAAAACGAAGTTTTCAGAAAGAGCTAAAACGAAATTCTATCCGGTCAATATTATCAAAATCAACCACGTTGGGGAGAAGTATTACCTTTAAACTTAAAAATAGCAAAACAAGAGTGGTTAGCTTTTCAGACAAATTAAATTTAGCAAGCGAACTAAACGCTCTACAACAAAACAACTATGACATTCTTTAAACCAGCTATTTTAAGTATTCTCGTTAGCCTTTTTTTAAGCTCTTGCGGCAAGAAGAATAAAATCGACGAGTCGGTCAACACGTTCAACATTGAAATAGAAAAACTTGATAGTCCTGTTTCAAATAGCATCAGAGGCATGTCTGTAGTTGACTCCAACACTGTTTGGCTGACGGGTGTAGACGAAACAATTTTAAGAACAACCAATCAAGGTGCCTCTTGGGACAAGTTAGCAATTCCTGATACCAACCATCTCGATTTTCGCTCAGTACATGCATTTTCAAAAAGTTCAGCTATAGTGGTAAGTGCAGGTTTTCCTGCTAGAGCATACAAAACCAACGATGGGGGATTTAGCTGGAGTTTGGTTTATGAAAACAAGGATTCCTCCGCTTTCATGAATTCAATCGTCTTTAAAAATGAACTGGAAGGAATAATTATTGGCGACCAAATCGACGGAAGACATTTAATATTAAGAACCGGAAATGCAGGGGTTACCTGGCAACGGATAGACTCAGTAGATGTGCCGAAACCGCTGAAAGTAGAGAATGGCTTTGCAGCCAGTGGTACCTGCATCACAGTAAGTAAGTCGGGAAGGTTTTTTATTGGATTAGGGGGTGAACAAGCACGAATATTTAGCTCTATAAATGGATATAAATGGAAAGCTAAGACCACTCCACTTGTTCATGGAGAGCCTTCTTCAGGAATTTATTCAATACATGCTTGTGGTACAGGAAAAATTATGGCCGTAGGTGGGGATTATACACAAATTGATTCGAGCCATTATCCCATTATTTCTATGAACGACGGAAAGAGCTGGATAAAAGCAAAGGGGAAAGTCGGAGGTTATCGGTCCATTATTAATTATTCTAAAAAAGGAAAGTTTTGGGTTACCGGTGGAACGAATGGCATAGAAATGAGCTCTGATGATGGTGCTAGTTGGACAAGCTTTTCACTTCAAGACATTAATACGTTAAGATTTCTACCACAAACAACCAAAGCGATTGGGACAAACAGTAAGGGAGAAATCTTTTTATTCGATTTTCAATTTAAGAACTGATAGATTTAATTAACTTCACTTCCAACAAGACAACCACCAAAACTTTCCCTACATGAGTATTTTCAAAGAGCTTAAAAGCGACATTCCTTCTAGTATTATTGTATTCTTTGTGGCGCTCCCTCTCTGTTTGGGGATTGCTTTGGCTTCGGGTGCCCCCTTGTTCTCTGGTCTAATTGCTGGAATTGTTGGAGGAATTGTGGTCGGTTCTTTGAGTGGTTCAGCTTTGGGAGTTAGCGGTCCCGCTGCAGGTTTAGCTGTTATTGTACTAACTTCTATCCAAGAACTAGGTGCCTATGAATCATTCTTGCTTGCAGTTGTTTTTGCCGGTATATTTCAGTTGATTTTAGGTTTCTTAAAGGCCGGTTTTATCGGTTACTACTTCCCTTCTTCAGTAATTAAAGGTATGCTTTCAGGAATTGGTATCATTATCATTCTGAAGCAAATCCCACATGCCTTTGGATATGATGCCGACTATGAAGGAGATATGGATTTCGTTCAAGCTGATGGAGAGAATACCTTCTCAGAGTTGTTGAATGTTTTCGACAACATTTCGACTCCTGCAATGACGGTAGCAATTGTTTCCTTGGCTATTTTGCTGCTTTGGGACAAAGTATTGTCGAAAAAATCTAAAGTGTTTACTTTAATTCCTGGCCCGTTGGTTGCTGTCGCATTTGGAATTGGGTTTGAATTAATTACAAATGCTTATTTCCCAAATTGGAGTATTTCTGCAGAGCACTTGGTAAGCGTTCCTGTCGCTGAAGATTTCTCCGGTTTCATTGGTCAATTTAGCCTTCCAGATTTTTCTCAAATAACCAATTACAACATTTATGTAATTGCCCTAACTATGGCTGTAGTTGCCAGTTTAGAAACACTGTTGAGTGTTGAAGCAACAGACAAATTAGATCCGAAAAAACGAGTAACGCCAACAAACAGAGAACTAATCGCTCAAGGAGCAGGAAATGTGGTTTCTGGAATGATTGGCGGTTTACCAATAACTCAGGTAATTGTTAGAAGTTCAGCGAATATTCAATCAGGTGGAAAAACCAAACTATCGGGAATTTTGCACGGAATTCTACTTTTAGTGAGTGTAGTTCTAGTTCCCAAATTATTGAATCAAATTCCGTTGGCGGTTTTAGCAAGTATCTTGTTAGTAGTTGGTTTTAAACTTGCTAAACCAAGTCTATTTAAAGCAATGTATGAATTAGGTCCGAAACAATTTTTACCTTTCGTAGTAACCCTTGTTGGTATTGTTTTTACAGATTTATTGACCGGAATTGCTTTAGGAGTTGGGGTTGCGATATTCTACATTGTGAAAAACAACTTTAGCAATTCTCACTTTATGCACATTAAAGAAAATGACGAAGAAGGCCACAAGGTAGAAATGACACTTTCCGAAGAGGTGACGTTCTTAAATAAGGGTGCAATTCTTCAAGAACTGAACAACTTACCTGACGGAACTGAGGTTACCATTGATATGCGAAAGTCTGTAAGAGTTGATTATGACGTTTATGAGATTATCGAAAACTTCAGATTGAACTCTGCAAAAGACAGAAACATAAAGGTTGTTGTAAAGAGTGATTCAAAATGCAGTACGGCTGATTATTAGCAATGAGTATTAACTTAAAACCTCTATTATTCATTTCGTTTTTATACATCACAGCAACATCTAGTTTCGGACAAACCGAAAACTTTGTTCACAATTCGATTGAAAAGATTAATGACAAAATAAAGTTCATTAATTCAGATACTTCTTTGGTTGTCCAAGAAGAGAGGTCTTTGTTGGTTGGCGGATGTAATACCACAGAAATGAATGAATCCCTTCTCATTTCAATAAACAAATACAACCGAGAGACAAAAGAGTTAGCAAGCATTGATGATAAGCATATAGTGGAATCTGAACTATCAGACACCACTGCAATTGGAAATCTATTTTACTATTCCAATGAAAATTTAATCTATGCAGAAGAAACCATCTTCACCAAAAATGAAGAACCAACAACCGAAGGGTTCTATTATTATAACAGCGAAGTGATTTCGGCACCCGGAAGCAAATCAAAACGTCTTTTTACTTTGGGTTTATGGCAATTGAGAAATCATATTGAAAAACATAGCAAATAAAAAAGGTGCTTCCCGATTTCTCGAAAAGCACCTTTCTATTTCTTATAATAATTAGTTAAACGTATTTGTCGCCTTTCTCGATTTTAATGTCGGTAACAAACTGCTTAATTTTTTGCTCGTCTTCCTTTTTACAAACCAATAAGGTATCGTTTGATTCTACTACAATGTAATCTTTCAGCCCTTGCAATACCACCAGTTTATTTTTCGGAACACTTACAATGCAGTCTTCAGAATCGTATAACATTACATTCTTTCCAACTACCGCATTATTCTCAGCATCATGATCTAAGTGAGTATAAATAGAGCCCCAAGTACCTAAATCTGACCAACCAATATCAGCAGAAATAACGGATACGTTTTTGGCTTTTTCCATAATACCGTAATCGATACTTACACTTTTACATTCTGAGTAAATAGAATCGATCGCTTGAGCTTCTTCCTCAGTTCCAAATGCATCTTTTTGCTCTTTAAAAAGCGCATCCATTTCTGGTAATAACTTCTCAAAGGACTCATTTATAGAAGATAGGCTCCAGATAAACATTCCTGAATTCCAACTAAAATCGCCACTATCTAAAAATTGTTTCGCCAATATTAAGTCGGGTTTCTCAGTGAAGGTTTTTACCTTTTTTAATTCAGAATCCCCACTTTCATCAAATTGGATGTACCCGTAGCCAGTATCAGGCCGACTAGGTTTAATTCCTAATGTTACTAAGGCGTTATTGGTTGCTGTATAATTTAAGGCCGTCGTCATTACTTCTACGAACTTATCTTCTTTCAAGATCAAGTGATCGGCAGGTGCTACAATAATGTTCGCGTTAGGATTTTTAGTGCTAATCTTATAATTTGCATATGCAATACAAGGGGCAGTATTTCTCCTGCTAGGTTCACATAAAACTTGATCCTCTGTTACATCTAATTGCTCTAGAACAAGGTCTTTATATAAGTCATTTGTGACAATATAAATATTTTCTTTTGGAGCTAACTTCAGCAATCTGTCAAATGTTTGTTGAATCAAAGTTTGACCTGTGCCCAAAATATCTATGAATTGCTTTGGAAAGACAGTTCTACTCATCGGCCAAAATCGACTTCCGATACCTCCTGCCATGATCACGCAATAGTTGTTTTCTTTTTTCATCTATGTTATTCTATTTTTCAAATGTACTTAATTCAAGGTCTAGGAATTGAGCTATACGCCTGAAACTAATCCTAAGAATTCACAAATTTTTCTACTTCAGCATGTCCACTTATTAAGTAGGTTCTGCCGCTTTTAAGCTCCGAACATTCGATTCTAGTTCTTCTCTTATTTCCTCTCTTAAAAACCCGCTCTTGAAAAACAAATTGTTCTCCTTCACTTAAAGAGTCTAAAAAAACGGTAGGAGAATGAGGGTCGTATTGCTTTAATATTCTAAATAGATCAGGGTCTGAACAACTAGAAGCTTTTGGCCGCTTTAAATGCTTTTCTAATGCTGTTGAAACATCTTGAGGAAGTTCCGTTTTAGCCATCAATTGCCTTAGCATGTCTGAATAAATCGTTTTCCATTCTGCCCCGTGCGGATTCACTTTACCTTTAAACTGCTCCCAGCAAGCCACATGTGCAATTTCATGCGTTAAAGTGATTAAAAAATGATATTGATTTAAATTCCCGTTTACCGAAACACGATTTGGCTTTCCTTGAAAAGCAGGTCTAAAATCTCCAAACTTTGTCTTTCTCGCTTTCGTTATTCTCAAATGAAAAGGAAGTTGTTCATACCACTGCTGAATCAATGGCATTGCTTCCTGAGGAATGTATTTTAGAAGAACCTTCGACAAGGTTTAAGAAAATATTTGGTAGATCAACAAACTTGAGAAATATGCCAAGGCTCCCATGTACACTAATTGAATAATGGGCCACTTCCACCCTCCCGTTTCTTTCACAACAATGGCCACCGTAGCCATACATTGCAATGCAAATGCGTAAAAAATCAACAAAGAATAACCAGTGGCTCGGGTATACACTTTCTCTCCTGTATCTGAAAAGGTCGCACGTTGCATTTTTGCTTTTATCCCTTCTGTATTTTCTTCATTCCCTACAGTATATAAAGTAGCCATGGTTCCTACAAATACTTCACGTGCTGCAAAGGATGTAATGATGGATATCCCTATTTTCCAATCAAAACCTAACGGACGAATAGCAGGCTCAATAAATTTCCCAATATGACCTGCATAAGAAACCTCTAACTTATCGGTAGCGATTTTCTCATTAATTGCTGTTACGTCTGCATTTGATTCAGCTAATTCACTTTTATACTTTGCATCTACATTCGCCATTTCATCTCCTGGTCCGTAAGATGAGAGCACCCAAAGTACAATAGAAACCGCAATAATGATTTTACCAGCCTCGAATAAAAACAACTTTGTCTTGTTCAAAATTGTCATGGCAACATTACTCCAACGTGGTGTTCTATAAATTGGCAGTTCCATTACAAAATGACTTCGCTCTTCTGATTTTACCACGTATTTCATGATAAATGCAGTTACCATAGCCGCAACAAAGCCCAACAAGTAAAGCCCCATCATTACAATTCCTTGTAAGTTAAAACTTAGAAATTGCTTGTCTGCTGGAATAACTAAAGCGATTAACAAGGTATACACGGGAATTCGTGCAGAACAACTAATTAGAGGTGTTACAAAAATGGTCAGTAACCTTTCCTTTTTATTGGCTATGGTCCGAGCGCTCATTATAGCAGGCACAGCGCATGCGGCGCCTCCTAAAAGTGGTATGATTGACCGGCCATTTAGACCAAAACGTTTCAGCAAGGCATCTGTTAAAAAACTAACACGCGACAAGTAACCCGTATCCTCCAATATTGCAATAAACATGAACAACATGGCTATTTGCGGAATAAAAATGATAATACCACCCAAGCCCGCTAAAACTCCATCTACAAGCAGGTCGTTTAAGACTCCCTGAGGTAGGGTTTCTGCCAGCCAATTTCCTAAGACTAAAAATCCCCCCTCAATCCACTCCATTGGGTAAGACGACCAAGAAAAAATAGCTTGAAAAATGAGAAATAATATAAACAAGAAAATTGAAAAGCCCCATATTGGATGGGTAAACACACTGTCAATCTTTCGAGTGACTACTGCTGTCCTTGATTCGCCAATCTTTGTCAATGTGTCGGCAATAATCCCCTTTATCTTTTCAAACCGATTAATCGTATTTTCTAACGCATCTTTAGACTCATGGTCTTCAATAAACTTGTTTGCTTTTTTATATTGATAGTTTCCTATGATCGACTTTAATTCTCTGGTCCCTTTACCCAAACGGGCATTCATGGGAATGACAGGAATCCCTAATCTCTTTTGTAATTTGTCAATGTCAATATTTTGTTTGTTGCGCTCCACAACATCCATCATATTTAAAACGAGAATTGTTGGCTGTTCGGAATCAATTAGCTGCGTCGCAAGTAAAAGGTTCCGTTTTAAATTGGAAGCATCAGCAACTACAACGATTAATTCTGGTAAATCTGTTCTTGTGCTATCATTTAAATAATCAAAGGTTACTCGTTCATCCTCTGATCGAGGACTCAGGCTGTAGGTACCTGGAAGGTCTATTACCTCTGCAACAACTTTCTCATTAATTCGAACAGAACCTATTTTCTTTTCTACAGTGACACCAGGAAAGTTTCCAATTCGTTGGTTTAATCCTGTGAGGGAATTGAAAAGTGTGGACTTCCCAGAATTGGGATTCCCAACTAAAACTAATCTAAGTTTATCTTCTACTTTAAATGCTTTCTTCTCCAAATCTATTCGCTTAGTATTACTTGCATTTTCTGGGCATCATCTTTGCGCAAGCTGATAAAACTATCTTCTACACTTATGATCATTGGGTCTCCAAATGGTGCTTTTCGCTCAATTAACAATTCTTCTCCTATCACACAACCCATGCTATATAGTTGGATAGTTAACTGCGCGTCTAACACCTCTTTTAATATGACTCTATCCCCAACCTTATGGTCTGCTAAACTGCTCTTCATGTTGATTATTTAGATTAAATCTAAATAGCAAAGATAACGTTAAAAATACTCTCCTAACTAAAGAAATAATGCTTTTCGGAATTTTTTGTAGGTGTAATTTGTTCTAGGGAACCAAAAGTGGGACAGTCGCATTTTTTCTTTTTTGTAGATCGCTTTTTCTTATGCGAAATTGTTCCGTTTGTTTTGCAAGCCGAAATACTAGCTATTACGAGTAGTGAAAAGAAAAGCCTGCGAAGATTCATACTCAAAGTTAATTAGTACTTCGTCGATAAACTAAAAAAGCCCCAACAATATTGTTGAGGCTTTTTTATTATTAATTAGTTATTTGTTTATCCGCATTTACTGTAACCACAGTCCATGCAAGTTAAACAACCTTCCTTAAACATCATTCCTTCTTCTGAAGAACACTCAGGACAAGCCTTGCCGCTTACTTTAGTTCCATCTGGAATGTATCGTTTTAGTGCTCTCTGAACTCCGTTCTTCCAAGTATTCAAGCTCTCGTCGCTTAAGTGCAAGTTGGCTACCATTTCCACAACAAATGCAATTGGCATTCCGTGTCTTAATACACCTGAAATTAATTTAGCATAGTTCCAATACTCTTGGTTGAAGGTTCTTGAAAGTCCTTCAATGGTGGTTTTGTAACCGTCTTTATCCTCGTATTGGAAATCATAACGAGCTCTTCCATCTTGAGATTTGTTTCGAATTACCCAACCTTTGTCAACATGACTTAAAATTGAGAAAGAGTCTTCCGCTCTACCGGTAAATATCTCGTAAGGTCTTCCATCAATTGTACCTACAATTGCCACCCACTTTTCATGGTTGTTGTTGAATTTAACGATATCTGCTTCTAATACCTTTGGTCTTGGTGGTGCTTGAGTTTCCATAAAAGCTCCTGCAGCTGCTTCCTCTTTTTTACCCTTATCGTCATTGCTTACCAAAACTCCTGATCTTGATCCGTCACGATAAACTGTAATTCCTTTACAACCACTTTCCCAACCTGTCATGTAAATTTTAGAAACCATTTCTTCAGTAGTTTCCTCTGGGATGTTTACGGTTACAGAAATAGAGTGATCTACCCATTTTTGAATAGCTCCTTGCATTTTTACCTTATTTACCCAGTCTACATCGTTTGCAGTTGCTCCGTAATATGGTGTTTTCGCAATAATTTTATCCAACTCTTCTTGGCTATATGTAGCTACTTCATTAGCATCATAACCATTAGCGGTTAACCAAGTTTTAAAGTGGTGGTGAAATACGTTGTACTCTTCCCAAGAATCACCCACCTCATCAACAAAGTCAACTCTAGAGTTCTGATCGTTAGGGTTAATTTTCTTTCTTCTCTTGTAAGAAACCATAAATACTGGCTCAATACCCGAAGAAGTTTGTGTCATAATAGACGTTGTTCCTGTTGGAGCAATCGTTAATAAGGCAATGTTTCTTCTACCATATTTCGCCATGTCTTCATACAAAGCAGGGTCAGCCTCTTTAATTCTATTCACCATTGGGTTTTTCTCCTCTCGAATTGAATCGTAAATCGGGAATGAACCTCTATCTTTTGCTAGTTCAACTGAAGATCTGTAAGCCTCTAATGCTAATGTCTTGTGAACCTTTACTGAAAAGTCTAAAGCTTCATCCGTACCGTATTTCTTTCCTAAGGCGGCTAGCATATCGCCTTCTGCAGTAATACCTACACCTGTTCTTCTACCTTCACTACATTTTTGCTTAATTTTTTTCCAAAGGGTTAATTCCGTTCTTTTAACATCTAAGCCTTCTGGATCGTCCTCAATTTTTTTAATGATTGCGTCGATTTTCTCCATTTCTAAGTCTACGATATCATCCATTATTCTTTGAGCATGTGCTGCATGCTTCTTGAATAATTGCATGTTAAACGAAGCCTCAGGCGTAAATGGATTCTCAACATAATTGTACAAGTTAATTGCTAACAAACGGCAAGAATCATATGGGCATAATGGTATTTCGCCACAAGGGTTAGTTGAAACCGTCTTAAAGCCTAAGTCTGCATAACAGTCTGCTACCGACTCATTAATTACGGTGTCCCAAAATAAAATACCCGGTTCTGCCGATTTCCATGCATTGTGAATGATTTTATCCCACAATTTTGTTGCACTCGTTTCAGTAGTGTAAGTTGGGTTTGCACTTTCAATTGGATATTGCTGAGGAAAATTTTTATTTTCCTTAACAGCTTTCATAAAGTCATCTGTAATTTTTACAGAAACGTTAGCTCCTGTAACTTTCGTTCCGTCCATTTTTGCATCAACGAAATGTTCTGCGTCTGGGTGCTTAACAGAAACACTTAACATTAAGGCTCCTCTTCTACCATCTTGAGCAACTTCTCGTGTAGAGTTTGAATAACGTTCCATAAATGGAACAATACCAGTTGAAGTTAGTGCACTGTTCATAACAGGACTTCCCTTTGGTCGAATGTGCGACAAATCATGTCCTACTCCACCTCTTCTCTTCATTAATTGAACTTGCTCTTCGTCAATTTTCATAACACCACCATAAGAGTCAGCCACACCCTTATTACCAATTACGAAACAATTAGACAATGAAGCAATTTGAAAAGGATTTCCAATACCTGTCATTGGTCCACCTTGTGGAACAATGTATTTAAAGTCCTTCAACAAATCATAAACTTCACTTTCAGTCAATGAATTTGAATACTTAGATTCCACTCTTGCAATTTCAGAAGCCAACCTTTTATGCATATCATCAGGAGTTCTTTCATATAAATTCCCTGCTGAATCTTTCAGTGCATATTTGTTTAACCATACACTCGCTGCTAGTTCGTCTCCATCAAAATATTTGGTGGCACTTTTAATAACGTCGTCGTAAGTATAGGTTGTTCTTTTTAGAGAGTTTTGCTGGTTGTTTCCAACATTAGTCGTGGCTTGGTCGGCTGCTACTTTAGTGGCTGTTTCTTTCATTTTCAATTATTTGGCGTTTGTGATTAAAGAGAATGTTAATACAAGATTAACTTTGACTAAAGTAGATTCATGTGCGGCATATTACAAGAAAGAACATTTTGTTTTATTAACAAACCAAACAAAATTTTGAGCTTAGATTTTATCGCTTGTTCAAGCCCATTTTTACTTTTTTTTTCAACAATTGAACTTTTGGCAAGGCATTTTTGTATGTAAAACTAACCTTGTGCGAATTTCTTACATTTTAATACTTCCTGACTAAAGTTAAACGCAACAATTATCATTATATGCGAACCTTTATTGGGTAAATTTGCTTTTCTTTTTAAACAGCTTGAATGAATAGAATTGTAGGTATTGAATTAAGTCACCGCTATGCTCCAATCGAAGTCCGAGAACAACTGGCGTTAAATTCAGAACAAACAGAACAAGCACTGCAGGAATTAAAAAAGGTTTACCAAGAAGTCTTTATTATTTCTACTTGCAACAGATTGTCACTTTATGCCTTTGGAGATAGTTACCTTCATCTAGAGGAATACTTAGAACGATTTGGAAAGTACAGCCAGTATTTAACGGTACTGCCTGACTCGAAAATTGCAGTTCAAAACCTATTTTCTACAGCAGCGGGTTTGGAGTCTCAAGCCATTGGTGAGCATCAAATTGTGGGTCAGATTAGAGATGCACTTGACCTTGCCAGAAAAAATAAAACCATTGGCCCAATATTAGATGAGTTTATTCGACAAGCAATTCACGTTGGAAAGAGAACTCGATTAGAAACCAACATTGGCAAACATTCTGCCTCATTGGCAACGGTAGGGTTTGAGCTGATTAACAAGCACAATTTTGAATTAAAAGAATGTAATCTACTTGTTGTTGGAACGGGAAATATGGCCAACTTAGTTAATACAGTATTAGACCGATCTTCCATTAATAAACTTTTTATTGCCAGTCATAATTTAGAAAGAGCGAGTGAAATGGCCGCCGAGTGGAATGGTGAAGCAGTTCACGTGAGTAAACTCCCTTATTTGCTTGCTGAAGTAGACATAATAATTGGCGGAACACAAGGAGAGGTAAATTTATTGGCAGAAAAAGAAATAGAAAACTCTAAGTGCACCAGAGCACAATTTGCTGCCTCTCCCCAAAAGCCAAAACTGTTGATTGATTTTGGATTGCCTAGAAACTTTAATCCACATTTAAAAAAGCTGGACAACATTCACCTGTATGACTTAGATGACATTAAAAAAATGACATTTGAAGGTCTTTTAAAACGTCACAATGAAATTCCACAGGTAAAAGAAATTATAAAAGAAGAAGTAACAAAGTTCACAGAGGCGTATTACCAAAGACGAGCAGCTCCGGTAGTTGAAGCATTTTGGAATGGACTGAACGACACCAAAGAAAAGGAACTAAAGTGGTTAATGCCTAAAATGGGAGATGTTACCGAGGAGCAACAAAAGCTTATCGAAAAATTTGCACACCGTATGATTCGAAAAATCTCGAAGAAACCAATTGAGCAAGTGCATCAAATGGCTCAAAACTTGCACTTTACAGATAACCCAATTAACACCGTAAAAAAAGTATTTGATTTGGATGAAGTAGAATTATTTGTGCCAAAGCGCAGAGTTATTGTTGGAACAAGAGGAAGTAAACTTGCACTTACACAAACGACCCACATTATAGAGCAATTAAAAAAATTAGACCCAGAAATAGAGTACGTTACAAAGGTTATTCGAACTAGTGGAGATGATGGGAATATTGAAGTAATGGGGGCTTTTACCTCTGCGATTCAAAGAGCGTTATTAAACAAGACAGTAGACATAGCGGTGCATAGTTACAAGGACCTTCCAATAGAGCAGGTTCCGGGTTTAATGATTGCTGCTATCTCAGAAAGAGAAGACGTTAGAGATGCTTTGTTATCCAACTCAGGCAAAACACTAAGAGAATTGCCTGAAGGTGCTATTGTTGGAACCGGAAGTTTAAGAAGACAGATTCAAATCCAACAAATTAGGCCTGATATTGAAGTGAAGTTTATTCAAGGAAATTTGGATGGCAGAATTAAAAAAATGAAAGATGGTGGATACGACGCCATTATTTTAGCTGTTGCCGGTTTGAAGCGTTTGGGAATGCTCGACCAAGTAACCGAATTCTTAACAGAAGAAGAAATGATTCCTGCGGTTTGCCAAGGCGCTTTAGCCCTAGAAATAAGAGATGGTGATGAAATAACTGCAGGTTTGGTGCAAAAAGTTGATGACAAAGACGTTCATTTAGCAACAGATGCAGAGCGATGCTTCCTAACGGCTTGTGGAGGAGGCTGTAATTTCCCGCTTGCTGCCTTTGCTCAAGTAAATGGAAACTCTATTCACATCAACGCACTTTATGCCTCGGGCGACAACTCAGTGGTTGAAATTGATTCGATCCAAGGGCACAAAAACGGTGCAAATCGACTGGCAGAGCAGCTGGCAGTTGATTTAATGCGAAGAGTTCGAGACAGAAGATTGGCAGCAGAAACATCCTCTAACTAAAACGATGAAAGGAAAAAAAGTACTGATTACTCGTTCTGCAGAAGACAACAAAGGTTTTAAAGAGCAACTAGATAGAAAAGGAGCAGAAGTTTTTGCACTTCCAATGATTCAGTTTGAATTAGCAGAAAATTTAGCTGCTATAAACAAAGCGTTGGACCAATTAGGAACAATTGACTGGATTGTTTTTACTTCAGCAAAAACGGTAGAATTCTTTTTCCATATTGCGGACACTAGAGGGGTAAAGTTCTATTACTACCCTAACTTAAAAATTGCTACAGTTGGCGAAAAAACAAAGCTAAAATTGGAGCAGCTTGGTTATCGCACTAACTTTGTTCCCATTCAATATACAGCCGAGGTTCTTGCTGAAAACATGGACGAAAGCATTGAAGGCAAAAGAATTTTAATTCCACAATCGAACTTAGCCGGCAGGGAATACCTTGAAGTTTTTAAAAATCGAGGCGCGATTCCAATACCGGCAATCATTTACCAAAACCTACCTGTGAAATACAACAGTGAAGCTTTCGATGCAGTGATGAGTCAAAAAATGGATTATCTTACTTTTACAAGTGGTTCAACTTTCGAAGCTTTTTATCAGAATATGCTACAAGCAAAGTTTGATTTGACCTTTGAAAAAATTATTTGCATTGGACCAAGCACAGCAAAGGTGGTAGAAGAAAAAGGAGTGAGTGTTTCATTTATCGCAGCACCGCACACCACAGAAGGTATGATTAAAGCCATTGAAAATTTAGAAGAATATGTTTAGACCTAGAAGACTTCGAAAAAATGAAATGATTCGCTCCATGGTGAGGGAAAATCATTTGAGTGTGAAAGACTTTATATATCCTCTTTTTGTAGAAGAAGGTGAAAATGTAAGAAAAGAAATCGCAACCATGCCAGGCATCTTTCGGTACTCCTTAGACCAATTGGATGCCGAATTAAAGGAAATTGTTGAATTGGGAATCCCTTCCATTATGCTTTTTGGCATTCCGAAACACAAAGATGATGTGGGCAGCGAATCTTGGAACGATGAAGCAGTGGTGCAAACTGCCATCCGATACATTAAAAAAAACTACCCTCAACTATACGTTATTGCGGATGTATGTTTTTGTGAATACACTAGCCACGGACACTGTGGTATTTTGGTGCCTTCAGTTGGCGCAAAAGATGGGATGGACGTAGATAACGACCAAACGCTAAACAACCTCGAAAAACAAAGTTTGTCGATGGCTAAAGCCGGAGCAGATTTGTTAGCTCCTTCGGGCATGATGGATGGAATGATTGCTACGATGAGAGATGCTTTAGATTTAAATAATTTCTCAGACATCCCAATTATGTCATATGCAGTTAAGTTTGCTTCTGCATTTTATGGCCCTTTTAGAGATGCAGCAGATTCTACACCAAGCTTAGGCGATAGGAAAACTTATCAAATGGACCCAGCCAATAGAATTGAGGCGCTCAAAGAAGCTGCTTTAGATGTTGCAGAAGGGGCCGATATTTTAATGGTAAAACCAGCGCTCTCCTACTTAGATATAATTAGAGAACTAAAAGATACACACGACTTGCCATTAGCGGCGTACAATGTAAGTGGAGAATATGCCATGATTAAAGCGGCTACTCAAAACGGTTGGATTGATGGTGAGAAAGTAATGATGGAAAAACTCATTTCCATGAAACGAGCAGGAGCTGACATCATATTAACGTATCACGCAAAAGAAGCGGCAAGATTACTATAAGCGCTAAATAAATCTATTTTTTCAACGAAATTGGGATTGGCTGACCGTCTTGGTAAATTTTAAGTTCTAGAATATCTGCAGGCATTCCAAAGTCTTTTTCGATTAACGCAACCATCACTTTTCGCATCACTTCAGACTTCAGAACAACCGTTGAGCCTATAAAATCTTTAGAATTAATCCAAAAGTGAATTTTAAGGTTGATGGTGCTTGTAGCAAATTCTGCAATAGTTACAAAAGGCTCTAAACCCTCAGCATGAACAATCTCTTTAATATTCGCTAACGCTGAATCTATTTCATCCATCACATTTTTAATGGACTCGCCATAGTCCAAACCTACCACAAAGTCATGCCGTAGTAAACCGTCTTGCGTGTAATTGATCAATGGGTTTTTAATCAAACTTGAGTTTGGAATGTAAATATCTCGCCCATCAAAGGTTCTTAGGTGAGTACTTCTCAATTGCAGCGCTTTTACTGTGCCCACAAATCCGTCTATTTCAATCACGTTTCCAATATTAAACGGTCGGTTGAAAGCAAGCATAATTCCAGCTAATAGGTTCTCCCCAATATCTTTAAATGCAAAACCAAGAACAATGGCAGTAACACCTGCGCCTGCCAACAAACCAGAGACAGCGCCACTTAGTCCAACTTGATTTAAAAAAATCGAGATTCCAATTGAAACGAAAACCCAAAACAGAATTCTACCTAAAAAATTAGTCAGCAGCGAGTCTTCTGTTTTTGCACCAAACCTTTTAACAAAAACGCGTTGCAGGAATTTGCCTAGTAAAGTAAAAAAATCAGAAAAATAGTCCCCAGTAAAATAGATGGAGATATTTCTAATATGCTCTCCCACCACTCTGCAAATTCTTGTTGTATGCGCTCAATCATGGCTCTAAAATACAAACTTAAAGCTCAATTCAACACTTTTCCAGCGAACAATAGGATGAAAAAAAGCGCAGTAATCAACATTACTGCGCCCTGTTTTTTTACTAAATTATAGTCTTACTGCTTCATGATTTTTTTATCCTCCACGTTTCATCTTGCATTTGAACACGAACCATGTAGAAGCCGTTTCGATAATTTGTCAACGACAATTGCACTTTCTTTTGTCGCGTTGGAAGCGATAATACCTTTGTACCTTTCATGTCATATACTTCGATCAAAACCATGTTTTCTTCTGTCTCAATGGTCAAATCACCTGAACTGGGAAAACGTTCAAGTTGTTAGCGTTTTGAGCTAAAACATCCTGAATAGCAGTAACCGAATTGCACGTATCGTTTGTTGTAGTTATCTGCGAAATGAGAGTATTAGAAGCACTTAGAAAAATGCTAATAAAAATAAGTTGGTATATTTTTTTCATTGAATTGCGTATTAAGTTTCACTACTTAGAAACCTAAAACATGAAAAACGTTGCCTAGAGAAAAATCACTCTTCTGAAAGAATTCTTTTTAATCGATCTGGGTAATCCGTAATAATTCCATCTACGCCCATTTCTACAAAAAGTCGCAAATCGTATTCATCGTTCACTGTCCACACATTGATTTTCTTGCCCATTTTATGAACATTTTTAACTACCAACGGTGTAACATTTTTAAAATTTACATTCACCTCTTGAGCGAAATCATAATGCCTCAATGCTTTGTAAGTAAACTGGCTACCTCCAATGAAGGGTGCTACAGGAATTACTATTTCAAACAGCTTTTGCACGGAGCTATTAAGTCCTGGTAAGGCTCTAAAGTTCTTTAACACTTTGTCGTTAAACGACTGAACAATGCACCAATCTTGTGCATCGTATTCGTTAATCAAATCAATTACATTTCTCTCAATTCCATGGTGGTAAGGACTTCCATCCTTTATCTCCAAGAGCAACGTAGTTCTACCTTTTACCAACTCCAATACTTGCCGAAATGTGGGAACCTTTTCACTGCTAAAGTTGTAGTGAAACCATGAACCAGCAGAATACCGTTGAATTTTTGTAAGGGACATCTTACGTGCACTGCCCCAACCATTTGTGGTGCGCTTAATGGTTTTATCGTGCAGAACAATTACTACCCCATCTAAAGTTTGGCGTAAATCCATTTCAATTCGATCCACACCAATCTCAATTGCCTTTTCAAAAGCAACTAAAGTATTCTCAGGCACTAAGCCAGAAGCACCTCTGTGAGCGATTATGAGTGGTTTACTATTCACGGTCGGTAAATATAAATTTAATTCTCTTGCTACAGTTACTGCGATAAAAAATCAGTGTTTATAATTCAATTCTCAACTCCCGATTTTCACGGTATATTAGCTATAAATTTGTTCTAAATTTCAAGAAAAAATGAAACTAATTCTATTCATAATAGCTCTCCTTTCTTTTCAAATTTCACTGAATGCCCAAGAATTTGCCACCTACAATTGGGAAAATGGTAAAACCAAAGCAAAAGGCCGACTAGTTCAAGGCGGAATTGAAGATGGTGAATGGAAGTATTACAACCAAGATGGGGTCTTAATTCAAAAAGTAAACTACGATTTTGGAACAATCGATGGAGATTATGAACAGTACTTTGAGAATGGAAAACTAAGTGAAAAAGGTAGCTTTAAAAATGCCAAAAGAAACGGTACTTTTCAGACCTATTTTAAAGGTGGGAAGCTCTCTCTAAAAGGTTTTTATACGAATGGATATAAAGATAGTTTATGGACTAACTACTACGAAAATGGATACAAACAGTGGGAAG
>Ga0209533_1001826_pt1 | contig 19745 bp, 12 predicted proteins | sample COG_04_FD_184748 | JGI IMG/M metagenome (GOLD analysis project Ga0209533, IMG submission 184748) | Pelagic Microbial community sample from North Sea - COGITO 998_met_04 (SPAdes) (version 2) | ecosystem: Environmental > Aquatic > Marine > Neritic zone/Coastal water | place: Helgoland, sampling...
GTATAGAGTATTAACTTTTTCATGACTGACTGAAATTTTTTAATAACAGATTACTTGTAACGTAAGGTCCATTAGAAGGGGTTCGCCACTACTATTAAAATATGGGATAGTACCTGAAGTTCCTGGTATGGAATACTCACCCATAGTGCCCCAAACATGAATATTTTCGTAAGTAAAACCGTTTTCCTCTAATTCTAATATTTCTCTGCCACAATAACTACCTAAAGTATCAACTGGAGTATTAAATACAGCATAACAATTATAACAGCAAGAGTTGTTGTCTATTTGTGCATTATCATTGTAGTTGGTTGCAGTATAATCCAGGCAACCATGCTCATTTTTGTTTTTTACAAGAGTTTAATAAGCCTACAGAGATTAAGATTGTTAAAAGTATTGCTTTATTCATAAGCACATAATTAAATTAGTAAATGTAAGTGTACTAAAAAAACCACTTAATTTCTTAAGTGGTTTCTAATGGTTTTAAATCTATTTAATTGAGATAAGTTGTTCCTCTATTGCCTTTATTTTAGCCTCTGCATCGGCTTGCTTTTTTCGTTCAATAGTTATTACCTGATCGGGTGCATTGTTTACAAAACGCTCATTACTGAGTTTTTTCATTACTGAGTTTAAAAAGCCTTTTGTATACGTAAGTTCTTGCTCGAGGGTTGCAATTTCTTCTTCAATATTAACAGCTCCAGCAAGAGGAATATAGTATTCGTTAGATTTTACTCTAAAAGACAAAGCACCCTCAACCTTTTCATCTACGTAGGTAAGAGTACTTAAATTACCTAGTTTAGAAATAATCGAATCAAAATATGGATCCGATTTTTCGTTAAGCTTAACGAATAATTCTACTTGATCTTTATTGGCAATGTTTTTCTCGTTTCGAATCGTTCGAATACCCGAAATAACTTCGGCAGCAATTTTTTCATTTTCTAGAATACCCTTATCAATCTTGGTTACCTTAGGCCATGGTGTAACAATTAAACGATCTTCCTTGGATTCTCTTTCAGAAATTAACGACCATATTTCTTCGGAAATAAAAGGCATAAACGGGTGTAGTAATTTTAACAATTCCTCAAAATAGGCAAGCGTTGCCTTTAATGTAGCCTTGTCAATTGGCTTTTGGTAAGCAGGTTTTATCATTTCTAAATAGGAGGAACAAAAGTCGTCCCATACCAATTTATACACGCTCATCAAAACTTCCGAAATACGGAACTTATCGTAATTGTCGTTTATAGATGTTAGTGTTTCACTCAATTTAGAATCGAACCACTCGATAGCAATTTTACTAGATTCTGGCTGTTCTAAGTCTGCAGTTTCCCATCCTTTTACGAGGCGAAATGCATTCCAAATTTTATTGGAAAAGTTTCTACCTTGCTCGCATAAACCTTCATCAAAAGGTAAATCGTTTCCGGCTGGAGAGCAAAATAACATACCCACACGAACGCCATCAGCTCCATACAGTTTCATTAAATCTATAGGATCGGGTGAGTTACCAAGAGATTTAGACATTTTTCTACCTTGCTTATCGCGCACAATTCCTGTTAGGTAAACATTGTCAAAGGGTTTTGCTCCTTTATACTCGTAGCCCATCAAAATCATTCGTGCTACCCAAAAGAATAAAATTTCTGGAGCAGTAACTAAATCGTTTGTTGGGTAATAGTAATTTATTTCCTCATTATCTGGTTCCATAATTCCGTTAAACACCGAAATTGGCCATAAGGAAGAGGAGAACCACGTATCCAAAACATCTGCATCTTGAGTAAGATCTGCAGCAGACAAATTCGTGTTATTGGTGGCCGTTTTAGCAAGTTCTACAGCTTCATCGATGGTTTTAGCCACCACAAAGTCGTTTAATCCATCACCGTAAAAATAAGCTGGAATTTGATGTCCCCACCAAAGCTGACGAGAAATACACCAGTCGTGTACGTTTTCCATCCAATGGCGGTAGGTGTTTTTAAACTTTGCTGGCACTAACTGAACATCATCATTCATCACAGCATCTAAGGCAGGGTCTGCAAGCTTCTCCATTTTCACAAACCACTGTACAGAAACCTTCGGCTCTATAATCGCATCAGTTCTTTCGGAACAACCTACTTTTGTTAGGTAATCTTCTACTTTTACTAAAACACCTAATTCGTCTAACTCTTTAGAAATTTCTTTTCGAACGACAAAGCGGTCTTTACCTTCGTAATGTAAACCATGCTTATTTAAGGTAGCATCGTCGTTTAACACATCTATCACTGGTAAACCGTGCTTCTCTCCTATTACCTTGTCATTTTGATCGTGGGCAGGAGTAATTTTTAAACATCCAGTACCAAACTCAACATCCACATACTCATCCTCAATAATTGGAATAACTCTACCAGAAATTGGAACCACTACCTTCTTGCCTTTTAAATGCGTAAATCGTTCGTCGTTAGGATTTATACAAATGGCGGTATCTCCTAAAATAGTTTCAGGACGTGTGGTGGCTATGCTTACAAACTCATCAGAGTTTTCTACTTTGTATTTAACGTAGTAGAGTTTAGAATTTACTTCTTTGTGAATAACTTCCTCATCAGAAACCGTTGTTTTTGCAACTGGATCCCAGTTAACCATTCGGAATCCACGGTAGATTAACCCTTTTTTATACAAGTCCACAAAAACTTCTAATACGGAAGCCGATAGTTTATCGTCCATAGTAAACGAGGTTCTATCCCAATCGCATGAAGCACCTAATTTCTTCAATTGATCTAAAATAATTCCTCCGTGTTTTTCTTTCCATACCCAGGCGTGTTTTAAAAACTCTTCACGCGATAAGTCATCTTTAGAAATACCTTCTTCCTTGAGTTTATGTACAACTTTAGCTTCGGTAGCAATAGAGGCATGATCTGTTCCAGGTACCCAACAAGCATTTTTACCAAGCATACGGGCTCTTCGAACCAATACGTCTTGTAGTGTATTGTTTAGCATATGTCCCATGTGCAATACACCAGTTACATTTGGTGGAGGAATCACAATGGTGTAAGATTCACGTTCGTCTGGAGTAGATTTAAAATAATCGTTCTCCATCCAGTAGGTGTACCACTTATCTTCTACTTCTAGCGGATTGTATTTTTTAGGGATTTCCATGGATTAAATGCTTTCTTATTTAGAGGGAACAAATTTATGAATTTAGGATTTGTTTTAGATAAAAGATGAAATTAATAATTGAAATGATTGTACATTAAAATAGGAGCATATTTAAATTTTAAATATTCGTACTAAACATCATCAAGTAGACTAAAACATCTTAAATTGCATTGGTTTTAACATTCTGAAATACTGTTTACCTAAGAATACGTGTTCTATTTATAGTTAAATATTGTGTATATCCTCGTGAATAAAAGCTCTGTATCTACCCTCTTACATCTATCATTTTAGTTATTTTTGATATCTATAGATTATACCATGGCAAATAAGAAAAAAGAAAAATATCCTCAATTGAGTCTTAACTTTGAAAACAAAACAATTCATGTTGTTTTTGGTTTAATGATGATTTGCGTCGCCTTGGTTCTTTTTTTATCCTTCATCTCTTTTGTGTTTAATTGGAAACAGGACTTTAACTTGGTTCAATTAGATGCCTTACATTTACTTTCAGACTCGACCATAAATGTCCATAATTTACTTGGAAAAATAGGTGCAAGTCTTGGACACTTTTTTATTTACCAGCAATTTGGTGTAGCAAGTTTTTTAATACCATTTTTTCTTTTTATTAGTGGCATACAAGTATTTACGCAAGAGCATGTATTAAAATTAAATAGACTTTTTAGAAATTCTATATTTTTATGTTTATGGAGTAGTACTTTTTTAGGGATGATTTTTAGCCAATCATCTATATTGGGAGGGTTTAATGGGCTGGTTAGCTCTCATTTTCTAATAAGTATACTTGGGTCTACAGGTACTTCCTTAATATTATCATTTTCTATGCTTATGTTTTTGGGTGTTTATTACCGATGGACTCCAGAAAACATTCAACAATTTGTTCGTTCCGCTTTTCTTTTTCTAAACAAAAGCAAAGTTGAAGATACCTCTAAAAGTACGCTTTTTGATGTTGAAGAACCGATAGAGAATACAGAACTGCAGGTTAATGTAAAACCGAAATCTATTGTTGAGCAAGATCATTTAGAAATAGAGAAAGAAGAAAACACAAGCATTGTAGAGGAAGAATTACCAATAAAACCAATTGTTCAAAAAGTAACTCCTGATGTATTGCCTGAAGATTTGGAGTTAGCTGTAGAAATTAAAGAAGAAGAAGTTTTAACCGATAAAGAGGTTAATAAAGCTCTGGAAGAATTTGGAGAATACGATCCGAAATTAGATTTAGGTAGGTACCAGCATCCAACCATCGATTTAATGATTGATTACCCGAACTCTCAGGTTACCGTAGACAAAGATGAATTAGAGGCAAACAAAAATCAGATTGTAGAGACGCTTAATAATTACAAAATTGAAATTTCAAAAATAAAAGCAACCGTTGGACCAACCGTTACGCTCTACGAAATTGTACCCGCTCCTGGAGTACGTATTTCAAAAATTAAAGGATTAGAAAACGACATAGCTTTAAGTTTAGCGGCTTTAGGAATAAGAATTATTGCGCCATTACCTGGTAAAGGAACCATAGGAATTGAGGTTCCTAACAGCAAACCAAGTATTGTTTCGATGAAATCTATTTTGGCTTCCGAAAAGTTTCAGCATGCAGATTACGAGCTACCTATAGGTTTAGGTAAAACCATTTCTAACGAGACTTATGTAGCCGATTTAGCAAAGATGCCTCACTTACTTATGGCTGGTGCAACCGGACAAGGAAAGTCTGTTGGGTTGAATGCTATATTAGCCTCACTTCTGTACAAAAAGCATCCCTCCCAACTTAAGTTTGTACTGGTAGATCCTAAAAAAGTAGAATTAACTCTTTATAATAAAATAGAACGCCACTTTTTAGCTAAGCTTCCAGACGACGAAGAAGCCATTATTACAGACACAACAAAGGTGGTTAATACGGTAAACTCTTTGTGTATTGAAATGGATACACGATACGATTTACTAAAATTGGCTCAAGTAAGAAATATTAAAGAGTACAATCATAAGTTTGTAAACAGAAAGTTAAATCCAGAAAATGGACATCGATATTTACCTTACATTGTTTTGGTAATAGATGAGTTTGCCGATTTGATTATGACTGCCGGAAAAGAAATTGAAACACCTATTGCGCGTTTGGCTCAGCTCGCCAGAGCCATAGGAATTCATTTAATTGTAGCAACTCAACGTCCTACAACAAACATTATAACAGGTACTATTAAGGCAAATTTCCCGGCACGAATTGCCTTTAGGGTAACTTCTGTAATAGATTCCAGAACCATATTAGATGCTGCTGGAGCAAACCAACTTATTGGTCGTGGAGACATGCTTATTTCCGATGGGAACGAGTTAATACGATTGCAATGTGCTTTTATTGACACTCCAGAGGTAGAAAAGCTTACAGAGTTTATTGGGAGTCAGCAAGGCTATCCAATTGCATTTGAATTACCCGAATACGTGGGTGAAGAAGCTAAAGCTGTGGGTAATATCGATAAAAATGACCGGGACATCTTATTTAGAGAAGCTGCATCTGTAATAGTAATGCATCAACAAGGTTCTGCATCACTTCTTCAACGTAAACTGAAATTAGGCTACAACCGCGCTGGTAGAATTGTTGATCAATTAGAATCAGCAGGAATTATAGGGCCGTTTGAAGGGAGTAAAGCTCGTCAAGTTCTTATTCCAGATGAGTATGCGCTGGAACAACATTTAAGCACCGAGTCGGACTAAATTACAATGTTTTTATACATGAGGTAATGGGTTCCTATAATAGGGATTTCATACGGATTACCCAGTTTGGTAAATCCCATTTTAGTATAAAATTCTGTAGCTACAATTCGAGCATCGCACCAAAGAATTTCCTGTTTACGAGCTTTTAATTCTGCAAAGGCGTGTGCTAAGAGTTTTTTTGCAAGTCCCTTTTTTTGAGCGCTAGCTATGGTAGCCATCGCTCTTAAACGGTATTGATTCGTTTCAGGAAATTGAGCTTTATTTTGTTTGAAAAAGGAACCTATGCAAAGCAGTTCATTATTTTCAAAAACCCCTAAATGAAAAGCGCCTTTTTCATTGTCTATATCTATAAAACAATCTGCAATGTTTTTATGTTGCCACAACACTTTTTGGCGAATAGGATAGCACTCTAAAGCTGTGATTATTTGAACTTCTATCATACCAGAACAATTTATCAAATCAGATTCTTGGAATTGAATGAGAAAATTAGATTGTAAAACAAGATTTACCTTGAAAATTTAGTGGATCAGTTTATTAAAGTCTGCTCCTGATGGATGTTGAAATACTTCTAAACCAAATTGAGGAGCAGCTGCATATAGATGGTCAAAAATATCTGATTGTACGTTTTCGTACTCTCCCCACTCTGTTGTTTTGGTAAAACAATAAATTTGAATAGGAATGCCAAATTCATTTCCCTCGGTTTGGTAAACCATTCGAGTTAAATCTGGATGTATGGTTTCTAAACTTGCAATGTAACTTTCTGCATAAACTCTAAAAACACCTATATTGGTTAGTTGTCTTCCGTTAATTAGGTACGTTTTATTGTAATTTCCGGATTGGTTAAATGTATTAATCTCCTCTACTTTGGTTTCAATGTAAGAACGAATTAAACCAAATTCTTTAAATTTTAAAACCGATTCAGTATCACAAAATGAAACAGATCCGGATTTAATTACCAAAGATCGTTTAATTCTGCGTCCTCCAGCTTCTGCCATCCCTCTCCAATTTTTAAACGAATCTGAAACGAAGGAATACGTGGGTATGGTAGAAATTGTTTTATCCCAGTTTTGAACTTTCACAGTATTAAGTGTGATTTTAATTACATCACCATCAGCACCATACTTGGGCATAGAAACCCAATCTCCTACCCTAATCATATCGTTTACAGATAATTGTATAGAAGCTACAAACCCTAAAATGGTATCTTTAAACACCAACATAGAAACGGCCGTTAATGCCCCCATTGCAGTTAAAATTCCCTGAGGATCCTTATCGATAACTTTGGCGATGATTAAAATACCACCAATAAAATAAACCACCATTCTGGCCAACTGAAAATACGAGTCTATTGGCTTGTCTTTTAAAGTTTCGGTTTGTTTAAAATAATGGTCGAGTGTATTAAATACAGAAATCGTTACCATAAGACCAATAGCAATCATGTAGGCATCTGCCATGCGAATAATAAAAGGAATAAAGTCTTTAAAATCTATAAAGACGTATCCAGCAGTTGCCTGAACAACTAATGCTGGTGCAAGATGAGCAAGACGATCAAATACTTTATTTTCTAATAAAACATCGTCCCAAATAAACTTCGTACGTTTTACTATTGCCGAAACAATACGCACAAATATATTCTTGGCAATTTTATCTGCAATAAAACAGAGTAAAACTAAAACAATTAGCTCTACTAAAAATTGAACTCCATCGGCTATATTTTCAGCTAGGCCTAAATCTAATAACCACTGATATAATAAATGATCGATTCTGTTATCCATAATTTAATTTTTAGCATTAGGCTAATATACACTTTTGAGATAATTAGCTCATAAAAAAAGAGGCTGATGCCTCTTTCTAAATTATTGGTTTTGTTTAGACGCTTGTAATGTATTCTTAAGAAGCGATGCAATAGTCATTGGACCAACTCCACCCGGAACAGGAGTTATAAAGGAACACTTAGGTGCAACCTCATCAAAGGCTACATCACCTTTTAGTTTCCATCCCGATTTTGTTTTATCAGATTTTACTCTTGTAATTCCTACATCCACAACAACAGCACCTTGCTTTACCATACTAGCAGTAACAAATTCGAGTTTACCGAGCGCAACAATAAGAATGTCCGCACTACGGGTAATATCTTCTAAATTTTTAGTTTTACTGTGTGTTAAAGTTACTGTACAATTCCCAACTTTTGTATTTCGCGCCATTAAAATGCTCATAGGCGAGCCTACAATATGAGAACGACCAATAACAACACAGTGTTTTCCAGAGGTTTCTATTTCGTACCGCTCTAACAGCTCTAATATACCTGCTGGTGTAGCAGGAAGAAATGTAGGTAAATTGAGCATCATACGACCCAAGCTTACTGGATGAAAGCCATCAACGTCTTTCTCTGGAAGAATTGTTTCGGTTACTTTTACCTCCGAAATATGCTTTGGAAGTGGCAGCTGAACGATAAGTCCATCTATTCGTGGATTGTTGTTAATTTTTCGTACTTCATTAAGTAGATTGTCCTCCGTAACAGAAGCATCAAGTCGTATAAGTGTGGAGTCGAATCCTACTTTTTCGCAGGCCCTAACTTTTGCATTAACATACGTTTCACTAGCGCCATCGCCTCCAACTAAAATTGCAGCTAAATGGGGCTTTTTACCACCGTTTGCAATAATTTCGGTTACTTCAATTGCGATTTCATCCTTTAGTATATTGGATGTTAATTTACCGTCTAATAACTTCATAGCACACATTTTATCTTCCTAAAGGCGGGTTTGGCATTCCGCCACCTTTGCCCATTGATTTCATCATGTTTTTCATCCCGCCGCCTTGCATCATCTTCATTACTTTACCCATGTCGTTGAATTGCTTAATAAGCTGATTTACATCACTTATAGTTCGTCCGCTACCACGGGCAATCCGCTGGCGCCTAGATCCATTTAGTAGGCTTGGAGTAGCGCGTTCATCTTTAGTCATGGAGCCAATCATGGCTTCAACATGTTTAAAAGCGTCGTCTTCAATCTCTACACCTTTCATAGCCTTGCCTATTCCAGGAATCATTCCCATAAGGTCTTTAACATTCCCCATTTTCTTAATCTGACCAATTTGTTCTACAAAGTCATTAAAATCAAACTGGTTCTTTGCTATTTTCTTTTGAAGCTTGCGCGCCTTTTCTTCATCAAATTGTTCTTGAGCTCTTTCGACTAATGAGACAACATCTCCCATTCCCAAAATACGATCGGCCATACGGTTTGGATGGAATACATCTAATGCATCCATCTTTTCTCCCATACCAACAAATTTAATTGGTTTGTTTACAATAGATTTTATCGTTAAAGCAGCTCCACCTCTAGTATCACCATCTAATTTAGTTAGTACTACTCCGTCGTAATCTAATTTATCGTTAAAGGCTTTTGCGGTATTTACAGCATCTTGCCCAGTCATGGCATCTACAACAAATAAGGTTTCCTGAGGAATTACAGCAGCTTTAACTGCTGCTATTTCATTCATCATTTGCTCGTCTATTGCTAAACGACCCGCTGTATCTACAATTACTACATTGTGTCCATTTTGCTTTGCGTAGTCTAAAGCTGCCTTTGCAATTGCTACAGGGTCTTTACTTTCTTTGTTTGTGTAAACAGCAACACCAACCTGTTCTGCTAATATTTCTAATTGGTTAATGGCAGCAGGGCGGTAAACATCGCAGGCAACCAATAGTGGGTTTTTAGATTTTTTATTCTTTAAAAACAAAGCCAATTTTCCAGAAAAAGTTGTTTTTCCAGAACCTTGAAGACCCGCTATAAGAATTACAGAAGTTGTAGACTCCAGGTTAATTCCTTCTGCCTGACTTCCCATTAATTGGCATAGCTCGTCTTTAACAAGTTTTACCATTAATTGGCCAGGCTGTAATGAAGTTAAAACGTTTTGACCAATTGCCTTGTCTTTTACTTTACTTGTAAATTCTTTGGCAATTTTAAAACTAACATCGGCATCTAAAAGAGCTCTACGAACTTCTTTTAGGGTTTCTGCAACATTAATCTCAGTAATCTTACCGTGTCCTTTTAATACGGAAAAGGCTTTGTCTAATTTTTCGGATAAATTTTCAAACATTTGCTATGTAATTAAGCTTAAAAAATCAATTTACATTCTTTCAGGAACGGTAATTCCCAATAAATTCATTGCAGAAGCAATGATATTTCCTACCAAACCAGACAGGCCAATTCGAAAGGCCTTATCTTGTTCGCTTGCAGTTCCAAAAATAGGCACTTGTTGGTAAAATTGGTTGTATTCTTTCACCAAATCATAGCTGTAATTTGCTACTATTGCTGGGCTATATTCTTTGGCAGATTCTTGAATTACGTCCGGATAACGTAAGAGTACTTTTAGTAATTCTTTCTCTTTTAAATGGAGTTTCGATTCAGGACTAGATGTTATTTTTAAATCGGAAGCTCTTCTTTGTAAGGAGCAAATACGCGCATGGGTGTATTGAATAAACGGCCCTGTATTTCCATTAAAATCAATCGATTCTGAAGGATCAAACAACATTCTTTTTTTAGGATCTACTTTTAAAATAAAATACTTTAAAGCACCCATACCAATCATTTCGTATATAGAATTCAATTCTTGCTCGTTAAAGCCCTCTAATTTACCGAGTTCTTCTGAAATTGATTTAGCGGTAGAAATCATTTCTTGCATCAAGTCATCTGCATCTACTACAGTACCTTCACGAGATTTCATTTTTCCACTTGGCAAGTCTACCATACCATACGAAAGGTGGTAGCAATCTTTTGCCCAAGTGTATCCTAAGCGGTTTAATATTTTAAACAAAACATTAAAATGGTAATCTTGCTCATTACCTACGGTGTACACCATTTCATTAAAACCGAAATCTAAATGACGCTGTATAGCTGTACCAATATCTTGAGTCATGTAAACGGAGGTACCATCTCCACGTAAAAGCAGTTTATGTTCTAATTTTTCATCTGTTAGATCTACCCAAACAGATCCATCATCTTTTTTATAGAACAGCTCCTTTTCCAGACCAGATTCGATGTACTTTTTGCCTAATAAATAGGTTTCACTTTCGTAATAGTGCTTGTCAAAATCTACGCCCATTTGTTGGTATGTAGCTTCAAAACCTTTGTAAACCCAAGAATTCATCATTTGCCATAGAGCTACAACTTCTGTATTCTTTGCTTCCCAAGCGCGTAACATATTCTGAGCTTCTACAAGAAGTGGAGCTTCTTTTTTAGCTTCCTCTTCTGGCATACCAGTAGCCAATAGCTGCGCAATTTCCTTTTTGTATTCTTTATCAAAACGAACGTAGTACTTACCAACTAAGTGGTCGCCCTTTATACCAGTAGAGTCGGGTGTTTCTCCATCGCCGTAGAGTTTCCAAGCCAGCATAGATTTGCAAATATGAATACCACGATCGTTTATAATCTGAACTTTCTTTACTCTTTTCCCACTTGCTTTAATAATTTCTGCTACCGAGTAGCCCAATAAATTATTTCGAACATGCCCCAAATGAAGAGGTTTGTTTGTGTTCGGCGAGGAATATTCAACCACTATTTGTGGATCCTTTTCTGTAGCTTCTAATATACCAAAGTTGTCTGCGGCAAGAGCTTTAGCGTAGGTGTCTAGCCAGTATGATTCTGAAATTACCAGGTTTAAAAAGCCTTTAACTACATTAAATTTTTCTACAAAACCAATGTTATCAACCAGGTGTTTTCCTATGTTTTCTGCTGTTTGTTCTGGTCCTTTTTTGGAAAACCGAACAAATGGAAACACTACAAGAGTCAAGTCACCTTCAAACTCCTTACGTGTAGTTTGAAAACTTACTTGATCTTGATTTAAATCAGCGTTAAATAATTCTTTAACTGCTGTAAGTATGGGTTGTACTAAACGTACTTCTAAGTCTTTCATATTATACGATTTTAGGCAAAAATATTTCTGCCATCATGCAACGTGCACTTCCACCACCACAAGCTTCTATAGTATCTAAAGAGCTCGAAAGTATCCGGCTGTACTTTTCTAGTTGCTTTACTTGATCCGAATTTAAAGATTCGTGTGCCGACTTAGACATCACTAAATACTTTTGTCCAGTTTCGCTAATAACCTGAAGCATATTACCTGCAAAACGATGCTTTTGTTTTTCGCTGATGTATATTATTTCTCTACCAGAGGCTTCTAAACTAGCAATTAAAATACTACGCTCGTTGCTGTGGTCCACTGTATCTGCACATAAAACAGCAAAACCTTCTCCTAAGCACATCATTACGTTTGTATGGTAAATGGCTAGGCGCTCATTATTTACCGTTTGATTGGAAGTAAAAGTAAGCGCTGTATAATCAAACTTTTCACAAAACTCGTTTAAAATTTTAGCATCTGTTCTAAAAGACAAAGCGGCATAAACAACTTTATTAACTCTATCTAATAACATAGAGCCTGTTCCTTCTAAAAATATATTTTCTTTCTCGTAATGAGAAAAGTCCTGTACTTCCGTTATATGAAAGTTGTGTTCTTTGGTTAAGATTTGTAAAATGTCAGGTCTTCTTTCCAAACGTCTATTTACAGCACACATAGGGTATAAACCTACCCGACCGTCTTGGTGAAAAGAAACCCAATTGTTTGGGAATATAGAATCTGGTGTATTTGGTTGTACAGTATCGTTTACTACAATAACCTGAATACCATTGGTTTTTAAAAGCCTAACAAATGCGTCAAACTCTTGGAGGGCTTTCGTCTGAACATCTTCTGCACTAAGTCCTTCTATAACTTTTTGATAATAGTTATTCTCGGCAGTTTGTTCGTTAAAACGAAAAGCTACCGGACGAATCATCATAATACTCGAGGTAATCTGCTTACTCATTGTACTGTCTTCTTAAAGTTAATGTAGAACATCTTAATAATCCTTCCATCTTAGCAATTTCTGCATAAGGTACTTCTTCAACCGTAAATCCACGTCTGCGCAATTCATCATTAAGTCTTGTAAAACTTTTTTCTGATACAATTACTTTAGGACTAATAGAGAATAGGTTAGAGTTCATGTTAAACATCTCTTCTCTAGTGATCTTTATGATGTTTTCTTCTCCAAAATAATCCACCAAAAACTGAACATCTTCTTCATTCTTAAAACCACCTGGATAAATAACGGCTTGGTTGGTTCCAATAGGTTGAAAGCAGCAATCTAAATGTAAGGCATTGTCTCTAGGTTCTGTATCCGATTTGTTGAGTTCGAAAGATACAACGGTTCTATCGGGGAATGTTTTCTGCAAAAAAGCAACTCCCTGGTAGTTGGTTCGCGCACAAGTGTATTTCTGAAAGTCTTCTTGGTTAGAAACTCCAATAAAAATACAGTCGTCCCATGGCATAACGTCGCCTCCTTCTATACGAGCTTCCTCTGGCATTTTAACAAGTGCATTTTCCTCAATTAAATCTACAACCGACGAAATTGCTTCAAACTCTTTAGCCCGATCTTTTAAAATATTTGGTACAACAAATTTGTTATCGATTACAAAGGCGATGTCTCTGGTAAAAATTTGATTGTAATTTTTAATGTTTTCAGGTCGGTATACCGTAACCTTGTGTTTTTCTAGAATTTCACTAAAAGCTTTAATTTCCTTCACAATAGCTTTTTCTACAGGAAAGGTTCCAGCAACTATATTTTCTTTAGACTTCGGGTCGTAGGCATCTTCAAGCAAAGGAGTGCCACCAAAATCAACAGCAATGCCTAGCACAACGGCTTCCAAAGGTGCTGTTTCATCTTTTACGAATATAGAGAGTCTTTTCATGGGTAAAATCTAATAATCTGTAAAGTTAATAGAATCCCTATGAAATAGACGTAATTGAGAAAGAAAATAAGAATGAATAAGACAATCAAGCACTTTAATTATACGATTGTAGAATAATTATAAATAGATACACTCTTCTGTAAAAAAACACCAGTTTATCACCTATGAATTTATTAACTTTGCAATCTGTGTAAAACTAAATAAAATTATACGATATGAGCTTCGATTTAATTGTAGTAGGTAGTGGCCCTGGTGGATATGTAACTGCTATACGTGCATCACAATTAGGCCTTAAAACTGCCATTGTAGAAAAAGAAAGTCTTGGAGGTGTTTGCCTTAACTGGGGATGCATTCCAACCAAAGCACTTCTTAAAAGTGCTCAAGTTTTCGAATATATAAATCATGCAGAAGACTATGGGATTAAAGTTCCTGAAGCAGATGTTGATTTTGCAGCCGTTGTAAAAAGAAGCCGAAATGTTGCTGGTGGAATGAGCAAGGGTATTGAGTTCTTAATGAAAAAGAATAAAATTCAAGTTCTTAAAGGAATTGGAAAAGTTGCCCCTGGAAAGAAGGTAATTGTTACCGATGACAAAGGAGTTGCGACAACACATGAAGCTAAAAATATTATTTTGGCTACAGGCTCTCACTCGCGTCAGTTGCCAAACCTTCCACAAGATGGAAAGAAAATTATAGGTTATAGAGAGGCGATGACGCTTAGCGAAGCTCCAAAGAAAATGATTATTGTTGGCTCTGGTGCCATAGGAGTAGAATTTGCCTATTTTTATAACGCTATGGGTACAGATGTTACTATTGTAGAGTATATGCCAAACATAGTTCCCGTGGAAGATATTGATATTTCTAAACAATTAGAGCGCTCTTTCAAGAAATCGGGAATTAAAGTAATGACCAATGCTTCTGTAGAAAAGGTTGAAACTTCGACAGGTGTTTGTAAAGCCACCGTAAAAACTAAAAAGGGAGAAGAAATTCTCGAGGCAGACATCGTTCTTTCTGCAGTAGGTATTACGGCAAATATTACGAATATCGGATTGGAAGATGTAGGTATTGCTACAGATAAAGGTAAAATTCTTGTAAACGATTTTTACCAAACAAACATACCAGGTTACTTCGCTATTGGTGATGTTATTCCTGGGCCTGCATTAGCTCACGTAGCTTCGGCTGAAGGGATTAATTGTGTTGAGAAAATTGCTGGTATGGATGTAGAGGCTATGGATATGAATAATATTCCAGGCTGTACGTATGCTTCTCCAGAAATTTCGTCTGTTGGGTATACGGAACAAGCTGCTAAAGATGCTGGTTATGAAATTAAAGTTGGTAAATTTCCTTTTTCTGCATCGGGTAAAGCAAGTGCTGCTGGACATAAAGACGGTTTTGTAAAAGTAATTTTTGATGCTAAGTACGGTGAATGGCTCGGATGCCATATGATTGGTGCAAATGTTACCGAATTAATCGCAGAAGCTGTTGTTGCTCGTAAACTAGAAACTACGGGTCATGAAATCCTTAAATCTATACACCCACACCCTACCATGAGTGAGGCTGTAATGGAAGCTGTTGCCGATGCTTACGGTGAAGTAATACATATGTAAACTATTAAAAAGTTTAAAAAGATCTTCTCGTGAAAATGAGAGGATCTTTTTTTTACAAGTACTACACTATTTATTAGTTTCACCCTTAAGCGTGTTTGCGGTATGCATAAACAAAGAACAATAGCCGATTTAGAGATTAATGAAACTGCTATTATTGCAGAAAATCAGCAGAGAAACATTCCTTTAAAGCTGATTCAAATGGGTTGTACTTGTAATACAAAAATTGTGTTGAAGATGAGAGCTCCGTCTTCGGATCCTTTGTGCATACAAATTGGAGGTAACTACATTGCACTTCGAATTGAAGAAGCCAGGAAAATTGACATCAAATCCCTATGAGAAAGGTTGTACTAATTGGAAATCCTAATACAGGAAAAACAAGTATTTTTAACGCACTTACCGGGCTAAATCAATCTACAGGAAATTACCCAGGTATAACTGTAGATAGAAAAATAGGCCGGGTAAATTTAGGTTCGGAAACATTAGAACTTATTGACTTACCTGGTGCGTATAGTCTGGAACCATACTCTTTAGACGAGGAAATCGTCTTAGATGAAATATTGAATCTTAAAGAACCCATAGATGCTATTTTATATGTAGCAGATGCCACTAATTTAAGACGTAATTTATTCTTATTCAGTCAAATAGCAGATTTAGAGATTCCTTGTATTCTAATATTAAATCGGATTGATAAATTAGAAAAAGTAGGACTTCGAATAGACGACAAGGAATTGTCTAGCTTTTACCAATGTCCGGTAGTTTTAACAAGTATTAAAGAAAATAGGGGTTTAAAAAACCTAAAAGATTCAATTATTAAAATACCGACTACAAGCTCTTACAAAAGTTCGTTTAAATTAAAGGATCAAAGCCATGTAAAGCTTAGAAATATTGATTCTATAAAAAATGATTATTGGGCATGGTTAGTCCTTCACCATCATCATACGCATCAAATTTTTTCGGAAACAGAGCAGGAAAAAATTGAACAACTATTAAATAAAACAGTCTTAGATTCTGAAAGCTTATTAAAACAAGAAGCTGTTGAGAGATACGCAGCTTTAGATTTTCTGTTAGCTAGGGTGGTAGAGGACAAAAAATCGAATTCCGGACTATCAAAAAAAATTGACAAGGTACTTACCCATAAATACTATGGGTATTTAATTTTCTTCTCAGTTCTCTTTTTCATGTTTCAAGCCATCTATTCTTGGGCATCAATACCAATGGATTATATAGATGCTTCTTTTAGCAACTTAGCTAACTGGATCAGTAACACCTTACCTAATAATCGAATAAACGATCTTATAAGCGAAGCCTTAATTCCTGGAATTGGAGGTGTAGTCATTTTTGTTCCTCAAATTGCTATCTTATTTGGTTTTATATCCATTTTAGAGCAATCGGGTTACATGTCTCGTGTAGTTTTTATCATGGATCGTTTTATGCGCCGATTTGGATTAAACGGTAAAAGTATTATCCCTTTAATTTCTGGCGTTGCTTGTGCCATTCCGGCTATTATGGCAGCACGTAATATTGACAATGCTAAAGAAAGACTCATAACCATACTTGTGGTTCCTTTTATGACTTGTGCGGCAAGATTACCAGTATATACAATTCTAATTGCCCTAATGATTCCACAAACAAGTACAACTGGATTTAATCTTCAAGGCGTTGTACTAATGCTCATGTACCTTTTAGGATTTGTAAGTTCCATAATTGCTTCTGTGGTATTAAGTAAATTAATAAAACAAGATTCTAAAGCGGTATTTGTAATAGAACTTCCAAGCTATCAGATTCCGCAACTTAGAAACCTGCTCCACACCTTACTAACAAAAACCAAAAGTTTTGTATTTGATGCGGGTAAAATAATTGTGGCAGTATCAATAATTCTATGGGTTTTGGCTAGTTTTGGACCTGGTGATAAGTTTAACAATGCAGAAGATTTTGTGACACAATCAGAACTAAGTGAAGATACATCGGTTTACCAAGATGCCTTAGCAGCTTATAAATTAGAACATTCTTTTTTGGGCTACATTGGCAAAGGTATAGAACCAGCAATTAAACCTCTGGGCTATGATTGGAAAATTGGAATTGGTTTAATTTCTTCGTTTGCTGCTCGCGAAGTATTTGTAGGTACCATGGCTAGTATTTACAGTGTTGGTAGTAAACAAGACCATACTAAATCTATTCTAGAAAAATTAAGACAAGCAAAAAACAGCACTACTGGATTGCCAACATATACCTTTGCCGTAAGCTTATCTTTACTTATATTTTATGCTTTTGCGATGCAGTGTGCAAGTACCATTGCTATAGTAAAACGAGAAACAAATTCTTGGAAATGGCCAATAATTCAAACACTTGGAATGACTGGAATAGCCTACCTTGGTGCATTAATAACCTATTCTATTTTTAGCTGATGGACTTACTAATTATAGCTGTATTATTTATTGGAGCCTGCTTTTATATTTACAAAAAGAAAAGCCAAGCTTGCGCTGGTTCTACCTGTAAAACTTGTAATAAATGTAATTTAAAAGCCTAAAGCTCTTCTTTTACATAAATACAATACTTACTATCTTATTAAATTGACGTATCCTTTACGTTCGTAGGTATTGTCGTCGAATTGCTTGGTGGTTAAAACCTTAAAAACATAGGTTCCGGCAATGGCTTCTTTAGAGTTGAAAGAGCCGTCCCATTTCTCTTCTAAATCATCGGTGTAAAATACCTGTTCTCCCCAGCGGTCGTAAATGTAAATTTCGTACGATTTTGACCCCACAATTGAGGGTGCAAAAAAGTCGTTCACATTATCGCCGTTTGGCGAAAAGGTATTGGGTGCATAAAAGTAATACAGCGGACTTATTTCTACGTCTTGTAAGTACTCTTTGTAACAATTATTAATGGCGGTTGTTACACCCAAACTAACAGTATACACTCCCCACTCATCGTAAAAATGATTTGATGGGTCTATTGATGTAGAACCAAATCCATCTCCAAAATTCCATTGGTAAGAAAGTCCGTTCATGGTTGGTGTATAATTATTAAGTTCTATGCCGAAGTTTTCGTTTGGCATTTGTGCTGTTTCAAAAAATGGATCTGTTGCTTCGTCAGATCTAATTTCGCCTTCTGCAGTACCTTGAGCGCCGCATTCGTCTTGCACTGTAATTGTATACGAGCCTGGGAAATCAAACAGACAGGGTTCTTGATCACCATTTGACCAAGAATAGCTGTAGTTTTCATTTCCTCCAATAGCGGTAGCACAAATCTCTGTTTCACTCGAATCGCATAGGTACACAATTTCTGAACGAACTTCAATTGGAGGAAACTCTTGAATAGAAACCTGAATACAGGCATCTACCTCTTGGCCGCAAACATCAGTAATAACAACACAAAACTCAGTTTCTTCTGAGGCAGTAATTAGTTGAGAAGATTGACTACCTAGTCCTTCCCACTCATAAGTATAAGGTGGTAAAGGGAAGGGTGGAGTCATTAAAGAACCCATGCCTCCTATGGCTTGCACATCTATTATAGCATTATCTCCAGCACATTCCAAAATTACATCGGCAGAGGTTATGGCTCCTAAATCTGGGTAGTCCTCTATAATTACAGTTACACACGTTTCTGCTTGTTGGCCGCAAACATCAAAAACTTCTACACAATATTCTTGAGATTCGGTAGGATTTACAGCTTGAACAGCTTGAGTTCCTAGGCCATTCCACTGGAAAGTGTAAGGAGGAGTTGAAAACGGAGGAGTCATTAAACCTCCCATACCTCCTACTGGGATAACTTCTAATTCTACTTCATCGTCAGAACATAAAGCAGCTAAATCGTCTGTTTCAATCGTAAAGTCCGGTTGATCATAGATGGTAAATTCTATAGTATCTGGTTGAATTTCATAACAACCATAATCTAAAGGTAAAATTTGTATTAACACATCTTCTTGATCGTCTAAGATGCCGTCGTTTATAGCCGTAACATTTACAGTAGCTTCTGAGTCTCCATCTAAAATTACTACTTGATTGTTGGCTGTATTAGATAAAGTATAATCCGTTCCTAAAATCGAACTACCCGAAAGATTGTAGTTAATAAGTAAATCGCCGCCTATTCCTAATGGACGCTCAAAAACAATACTAGCCTCACCGCATCCCTCGTAAATATTGTCTAAAAATGGAGAATTGGGATTAAATATATTGGTTGTGTTAGACTCTACTGTGTATTCAATATCAGGAAGAGAATTAAAAGAATTTTCTTGTAGAAAAACTGCGGAATTTACACCGCCATCGGCAACATCGGCAATAGCCAACTTCATGTGGTAGGTTAAACAAGCTGTTACATTAGCTGTAGCGTTTAAGGTAACAAAACCAGGATAATTAACTGTTTCTATAGCCGAATTGTCTGTGTAAAAAACAGAGTAATCTTGCCAATTAGGATCAATGTCTGAACAATTTGAAGCGGGATAACCTCCAGATGGAGTTCCTGAATTTACCGTGTTTATTATTACAGGTGTAGTGGTATACTGCGTTGGGTCGTTTGGATCGGGTACCAA
>Ga0209533_1001827_pt1 | contig 19745 bp, 17 predicted proteins | sample COG_04_FD_184748 | JGI IMG/M metagenome (GOLD analysis project Ga0209533, IMG submission 184748) | Pelagic Microbial community sample from North Sea - COGITO 998_met_04 (SPAdes) (version 2) | ecosystem: Environmental > Aquatic > Marine > Neritic zone/Coastal water | place: Helgoland, sampling...
AGCACCGTCTTTTAGAACTTGTTCGTTTAATTCAGAAATAAGTAGATTCTTAGACTTATTATATAGTTTTTCATCCTGAAAATAGTAAGCCCCAAATAATATTGAAAATGCATTTTCAAGAAGATGATTTCCTAGCAAATGATATTCTAAGTTTTTAAATAAAATACAATAATGGAAATAAAGAGTATTATTAATTAATTCATCTTTAACTTGATTATTACTCAAAAACTTCGCCCAATTTATTCCTCTTAAAGAAATTGGATAGGGTTCTTTCCCATCTTTTAATAAAGCGTCATTCTTTATAAAATCTTGAATTAATTTTAGGCCAGTTTCTTTGGATATGTTTTCTTGATTGAGAAAGTCAAAATAATTCAAATTATAAGTCCAAAGCTTTCCAAATTGATTAATATTCCAATTAATTTTATCAGAAAAAGAATGAGGAATATTTAAAAAAGTAAACGAATTCTCTTTTTTAAAATAACTGTTATCATAATCAATTCTATTTTCCCAAACTATTGGAATAAAATCATTAACGATTCTCTTTTTTACATTGTATCCAAAAAGTCTATTTCTTAAAAAATAATAAAAACGGTAGTATATCTGAATAGCCCTCAGATGTATTATCGTATTTAAAAGTAATTTTATTTTATTGAAATCCATTTGCCTTCTTTCAATGATTCAATTGCTGCAAATGAGGCTTTCGTTGTATTTACAATTTCATCAAAAGGAATAATTGGATTTCCTCCATTTTCTTGTTGAAATAACAATTCTTTAAATTGATTAAAATGCCCTTTATTTTGACCTGATTTTGAACTAGATAAACCTTTAAAACCAAAACCTTTTAATGTTCTCCAATTATCCATTACAAGTGTTCTTTCCTGAGAATAAACTTCGACTCTTTCTTTAGAGTAGCTTTTGCTTCCATTTGCAAAATAATTAATAACAGCATTTGAACCATTTTCATATTTTAACAAAATACTAGCATTATCAGTATTTTCTTCAGGATTTTTCCCCATTGCGTTAATACATACAGAAACTACTTTTGATCCAGAAAGATAAGAGCAAAGATCAATATAATGACAAGCTTCACCTATTATCCTACCTCCTCCAATTTCCATATCATGAATCCAAACATCTCTTGGAATGAATCCAGCATTCATAGTAGCAACGATGTTAATTGGGGTAGTAGAACTTCCCAATGCTTTTTTCATTTTCTTTGCTAACGGGGCAAATCTTCTATTAAACCCAACTGTTATGTTAACATTATTCTCATTATAGGCTTCAACAATTTGATCTAGTTCCTTTTGATTCATAGCTAATGGTTTTTCTACAAATACACTTTTACCTGCATTAATAGCTTCAATAGCCATTTTAGCATGCATATGATGTTGCGTTGTAACCAGAACCAGATCGACATCATCATCATTTAAAATTTGATGATAATCCGAAGTTGAATTAGCTATGCTGTGTTTTTTTGCCATTATTGTTGAAGATAACCCTCCTGAACTAGCAATGTATTTTATATTAGCATTAATTTTCTTGAGATTTGGAAGAATTGTAGAACTTGTAAAGTTACCAGCTCCTATTATTCCAACTATGCCTTTCTTTCCCTGAAAAGATTTTTCAAGTAATTTGATGGTACTTTTTTGTTCTTCCGAAGATGAGTATTCTAAAATTGAAGCAATCGATTTAGAATTAGACATGTCCCCGTATATCTTCTGATAATCAGTCAAAGGAACCCTATCTGTAATTAAAGTACTTACATCTAAATTTTTCTTTGAAATTGCATTCAAAACTGCTTCAAAATTTCGTTTTTCTGTCCATCTCACATATCCAATTGGATAATCATGTCCTTTTTGTTCATATTCTTCATCATATCTTCCTGCACCGTAAGAACAAGAAACTTGAAATGTAATTTCTTTTTCAAAGAAATCTGCACGACTGATGTCTAGACCTATTACCCCTACAAGAATTATTCTTCCTCTTTTTCTACACATATTTGCAGATTGAGAAATAATTTCATTGCTTTTATTTGAAGCCGTAATAATTACTCCGTCTGCACCAACTCCATTGGTGTAAGATTCTACAAACTTTACCTGATCAGTTCCTTCGGCAGGATTAATTGCAAGAACACCTTTTTCTTTTGCGATTCTAATTTTTTCTGGATCAAAATCAAAACCTATCACATTACATCCATTTGCTAATAGTAATTCTGCTGTAATCAGTCCTATTAAACCAAGACCAACAACTACAATCGTTTCTCCAAATGTAGGTTGTAATAATCTTATCCCTTGCAAACCTATAGCTCCAATAACTGTAAAAGCAGCTTCTTCATCTGTTACATTTTCAGGAATTTTAGCTACTAAATTTTTAGGAACACAAACATACTCAGCATGATTTCCATTTGATGCAACTCTATCCCCAATAGAAAATTCAGTAACTCCTTTTCCGAGAGCAACCACCTTACCTACATTACAATATCCCAGGGGTAATGGTTGTCCTAATTTATTAAATACAGCCTCTAACGTGGGTCTCAAGCCATCTGTCTTGACTTTATCCAACACCATTTTAACTTTATCTGGTTGCTGTTTTGCTTTCTGAATAAAATTTGCTTTACCAAAATCTACTAACATTCTTTCTGTCCCTAAGGAGACTAGTGTTCTAGTTGTTTGAATGAGAATACTTCCTGATTTTACTCTAGGTACTGGAACTTCTTCTAATATGGTATCTCCTTTTTTAAGGTCTTGTATAATCTGTTTCATTTATTAATCTTTTGTTATATTGGAATTAAATTCCCTTTCATAAAGACATTTCCATTTATCATTGATAATTTTAATTTGAAACATCTCCATAAGTTTTTTAGTATTTTCTTTTATTCTTGTAAAATCAACTTGATCTAAACTAATTAAACTTGTTAACTTTAATTGAACATCTTCTTCTAAATTAAAATCAATATGGAATCCACACGCATATTCATCCAATAGACTCCAAGGAGTACCTAGTGATGCTATTACTGGAGTGCCTTGTGATAGGGATTCTAATACTACATTTCCAAAATTTTCAGAATGAGAAGGTAAAACTAAACATTTACAGCTAGCAATAACTTTATATTTTTCCTCGCCATGGACTTTACCCAAAAATTTAACTTTATTTTCAATTCCAAGTTGTTTGATTTTTACCTTAAGAAAATTCAAATACTCCTTTTCATAAGCCAAATTTGCTTCACCTGCAATTAAGAAAGTAACATTTTCGATGTTTTTTATAGATTTGAATACAGAGTGAATATTTTTAATAGGATTAATTCTTCCTAAAAATAGAATCTGATTTTTACGCTTTTCTGATAATGAATATTCACTTTCAAAAGAGTTGAAAATTTTGACAATATTCTCATTTTTCACTGAAGTTATCCACTTTTTTATCATTTCAATTTCTTTTTCTGAAGTGGCGTGAAATATTGTTTTTGGGTTTATAAACTTGAATAAGTTTATAAAGAATACTTTTTGTTTTCTTTTTCGATTGAGTGCATATTCAAAAAACTCTCCTCTTGGCGATATAATCAATTTTCGATTAAAAACCTTTGCAATAATAAAAGCAAACAAATTAGGTGGAAAAAAAAAGCTTGACAATTGTATACAATCTGCTTTTCTACATACTTTAAAGAGAGTTACATACATTTTATAAGAAAACTTACTAAAAAACAACGACTTATGATTTTTATCATGAGTTACGCAGTTTTTTATTTCTCTATTTTTCCTCAATCCTTCAGAAACTATTATTTTTTTATAACTTGAAAGTCCACAATTCAGTCTAAATAAAGAATAAGCGGAACCTCCTGATTCGTATGGATAATATGTTGGGACTATATGAACTATTCTCATTTGTAATTACTTAAAAAATAATATACCCTATTTGAACTCCAATCACATTCAAAATGTCTTCTATTAATCATATTATTATGCTTCATTTTGAGTATTCTATTGTCACTTAAAAAAATATTGGCATATAGCTTTTGTAATTCTGATAATACATTTTCCCTTGGATTGTTATAACGTCCATATGGAATAGCAAAGTACTTACAGTCGATACCAGTATGCTTTAGAATGACTTTCTTCTCTTCAATTATCTGCTCAAATATATCTTTTTCAGTAATTAAATCATCTAGTCGAACATGAGAGTAGGTATGAGCTCCAAAAGTATGACCAGCTTCTTTCATACTTAAAACATCCTTTAAACTAAGAAAATCCTTATTGAATTTATACAGATCTCCTTTTCTATCTTCGTCAATTCTCATACCCTCTATATATTCTGGGCAAATAAAAAAGCCACCTGTAATACCGAACTCTTCTAATATACTGGCTATTTGAATACAGTCTTTGAACGCGTCATCAAAAGAAAAAGCAATATGTGGTTTATCGACTTTAGTATTACTTTTTATTAATTTAACGGCATTATCAAAAGAAACCAGTTTACTTTTTTCGGAAAGAGTCAACAGTAATTGTCTAAAACGTTCTTGTGATTTCAAAGCATCATTTCCTAAATCATGGCCATTAAGTATATAAATATAATTTTTAGGGGTTTTAAAAAAACCCATTATATTTAAGTAGATAGTTTTTATTTTTTTCTTAATCATTTATTCTAATTTTAATTAAAACGTATCTAAATCTAGATAAGAAAGTACAATATTTTTCTTAATATCTTCAAGTCTGATATTATTATCATTTAATATCTTTATACCTAATGGTAGGTGCTTTTTCTTATAGTTTCTGAATCCCATAATTTTTCCTATTGTAGCTAAAGGATGAGATTCCGTTATATAAGCATTTATAAAAAAGGAATTTTCAATTTTGTGAATCATGTTAATCGATCTTTTGATGCTGGCAATATCGTTAAAGTCAGAATAGATTTCACCGATAAAAATATTCTTAAGTCTAAACTGCTTCTTGATACTATATATAATAACTAAATTGTTGGTATAATAAATTTTGTAATTATCTTTATGAGACAATCTATTTATGAGAAAATCTTTATCATGTATAGGAGTTAATAGGTCTGACTTATTGTTTTTCCTAATATTAGCAATAATGTCAAAAACCTCTTCTGTGATTGTATTTGAAACTTTATACTTTTCTGATTTCCCCAATAAACCACAAAATAAATTAAACCGAGTAATTCTTTTCAAACCATCGATGTAAATCCATCCCAGTTTTTCATAACCTTTCCTAGCTTCTGGAAGTGAAACATTATATATAAAATCAATATTTTTCACTTTTTCAGATTCTATATACTTCAAATTAAGTTTAGAAAAAACACCTTGCCTTCTGTAATCATTTGATACTGAAGTTAGCCCAAACTGAATCGTTCTGATCAATTTACTTTTATATTGAAAACTCCAATTCCAGGCTCCCCTGGAACCAACTATTCGATTTGACTCTTTATCCTTCGCTAAAAATATGTCTCCTACACCCTCTGCAGAAAACCATCTGATTAATGACTCAGAAAATTCTCTTTTTTTATGGAATACTTCCTCCCATAAATTGATGAGACCTTCTTTATCTTGATGAGAAAAAAAATTATATGTGATTTTCATGTTTTGATTGAAATTGAGCAAGTAATAAAATTATATTTATTAATATAAAATAGTTTAAATCAAAGACAATACCTCCCGTTATTGAATACAAAAAAATTGGAGCGATATATTTGATTTTACTAAATTTTAACAACTTGTAATAAGTTATCGTCAATATAACGAGTCCCATAAGTCCAAATGAGAAAAATATCGACAGAAAATCACTATCAAAAATGAAATTATTATTTAATAAATTTGAAATTGTATTTTCATTATAAAAATTCCCTATGAATAAACTTTTAACGTTTAAGTGCTGTATTATGTAATCTATGTTCGGTAGTCGCTTCGTCAAACTTCCAGAGCTGAAACCTGAGATCATATCAAAAGATCTTAATGTAAAGTAACGACTTACGGTATAAGCAACTATTCCAATAAAAATTAAAAGTAAACGAGCATTATTTTTAGTTAGTAATTGTAATATATTAATTAAAATAAAAATAATTAGTCCTGTTCTACTTCCTGTAAGTAAAATTGATATTAAAAAAGCAAGTGATATTAGATATTTTGTATATGATTTAATACTTACATTCAGAACTAAAACATATAGTAAATTCAAATACTTTGAATACTGGTTCGGATTTCTGTATATTCCCCCTCCCCGAATATTAACTATGCGTAATTCATTGACATCAGAAATAGATCGATGAGTCCAGACTATTTGTTCTTCATTTAAAGGATAAATCATATCTATAAGTTGTGTAACGCCTATAATCCCAAATATATAAGCTAACTGGGATAAAATAACAAACACAGAAATAAAAAGAAGCACTTTTTTGTTGACTTCTATGCGACTATAATTACCCATAAGAAATGTAATCATTACAATCAAAAACGGTTTCAGAATATCTTTATTGCTAAGATCGTAGTGAATATCTGGGTTTACTAGAGCGAAGCTCAAAATGGTTATATAAAAAAATAAAATTGTGAATTTTCTGTATATGAAATATTCATGTCTTTGTTGTAATATAAATAAAAACAATAAAAGATTAAGGGCATAGACAGTATTGACTTGAGGTAGTAAAAAAACACCTATCAAAAGAATATTAAAGAGCTTCTTCATATACTTTTATCCATTTTTGTAATACATTTTTTGGTAAATAATCTCTTACAATAACCTCTCTATTATTAGGTTTTTTATTAAAATTGATTGAATTCAACAAACTTGTAAGATCTAATATCTTATCAATTTCGTAATAGAATACTCCTGAATTTTTTAAAACATCATAATTAAGCCAACTTCCAGTTATTACTATATTATCTGCACAAAGTGTCTCTAGCATTGCACCAGAAAGTTGATCAGTATCTTGAAGATTTATAAATACTTCACAATTTAATCTTAGGTTTGTAAGTTCCTGATCACTTAATCTTTCTGTTATTATATCATATGTACAATTAATCGATTTAACTAAATCAGTTATTTTAAACTTATAATCTATTGAGCCTCTTCCGTAAGATAAAGGAATAATTAGGTGCAAATTATTTACATCTAAATTAGATTGCTTTATTGCGTTTAGCATCTCTAAATGATTTTGAGAGGAATTACTATTTGATCCTACAACAATCCTTGTTTTTTTAGAATGAGTTTTGTTTAAATATGATGAATTAACCAGTTCAATATATTTTAACATATACGGAAATGCATCTATTTTGTTTGAAACAAATGGGTAATATTCAACTACTTTTTTTAGAAAAGATGGATTTGTACATGTAATCCTATTTACTCTTTTTAGAGTATATCCTAAAAGTTTTTTTTTAAGTTTATTTGATTTTAAAACGTCACTTCCCCATAAAGTTAGTACAACATTTTTCTTAAAAAAAGGGGTTAAGAAAAAGATTCCTGGATAAAACATATGGAAATGAACTATATCATATTTTCGAATAATTCTAATTCCTTTTAATACTAACGAAAATAAAAATCTTAAGGAATTAAACCAATAAAACTTATTATTGATAACTTGAGGAATGGAATATATTTTATTGTATTTATTGCTTGTAATTTCTTTAAATGATAATATATCAAATATATAATTGTCATTTTCAGTTAAGTAATCAATAAAATTTTTATCAATTATTGGACTCTTACCATCTCCAACTATTAATACCTTTTTCATTCTTTTGTCCATTTAATAAAATAATAAAGAGTTAGAAATCCACCTAGAAAAAGAGTTAAAGATGTTGCATAGGCTGCTCCAATTAAGCCAAATTTAATTGTTAAGCTAATGGACATTAATAAGTTTATTACTAACATAATATAACTAACCTTAACATTGATTTTTGATTGACCAACTGCATTTAAAATAAAACCTAAAGGATTTCTTAAAAGAAAAACTGAAATAGTACCAATTAATAAAACCCTCATCAAAGTTCCACTTTCTGCATATTGGTTTCCAAATAATAAAGTTGTAATAAAATTAGCACTAAGGTATATTGCAGGAACTAAAAACAGAGTTATAATGGAAAATAACTTTAGATAACTTTTGTAATAACTAATCACTAATTTTTTATTTTTTTCCATTTTTGAGATTTCTACAAAATCAGTTGTTAAGAACACGTTTGGAATAAAAAATAGACCTAGAGGAATAATAGTAGCAATCTTATAAATTGCTATTTTATCCGAACTCTCTATTAAATTGCCGATAATTAAGTTATCACTTAAAAGTATTAATTGAGAAACAATTGAAGCTATACCTACATTTAAACCATATTTTAAATACTTAAAGTTTGATTTAAAATCAAAATCATTAAATCTTACTATTTTTAGAGATTTAAAAGTAGAATATAATGGAGCCAAAATATATGCTAATACCAAACCGTATATACCATATATTGGGACTAAAATTAGTGCAATTAAAAAAATAAATGATTTAATTAAATTATTTTTAGAGTAACTTAAATTTAAATCATTGATTCGATAATAATTATTTTTTATTAAATGAAAGAACTGAAAAAACAATAAAATTGTTAAAATAATTAAATAAGATTTAGAATCAGGTCTGTTATTAGTCAGTAGAGGTGATAATAAGATGATAAACGCAATTATTATTATATTTAGTATAGAGCCTGAAATAACAATATTACTAAACAATGAACGTTTATTATCATGTTTAGATCCATAATACAATAATGAATGGTTTAAACCGCCGCCTGAAAAAGGAATTATTAAACCAATAATTGTCATAGCATAAATAAAATCACCATAAACTCTCTGACTTACATAAATAACAATTATATATGGAGCTAATAGTTGTAATGTTTTTTCAATGAAAAGAGCTATAGCGACGAAGTGACCTTTTCTGCTTAAAAACTCTTTAATGAAGTTTATCATCTGCTATTGATCTAAAATCATAAATATCTTTATGTGTTAATCTTTCGTTATTTCTTACTTTATCGAAAGATTTGGGCGGTGTAATACCTTTATTTGAATTCTTAACTTTTGCGTGATATTTATCGACAGTTGTAATTATTTTTGCTGGAACTCCAGCAACAACAAAACCAGATTCAATATTTTTTGTTACAATAGATCCAGCTCCAATAATTACATTATCACCTATGGTAACCCCAGGCATCACAATAGCATTCGCTCCTAAAAAAACATTATCCCCAATTATAACTTTACCTACTTTGTAGATATTATATTTCATAAAAAGACTTGCATCATGTGTCAAAATTCTTGATCCAGGTGCAGAAACAAAGTTATCACCAATAAAAACTAGATTGGGAGAAAGAGTATCTATTTTTGTATTATGATGTTTAATATTCCCAATAGTATAGTTATGCACAAGTGGTGGTCCATATATAATTCTTTTAATAATTTTTTTTATTAAATTTCTCATTATTTTCTATTTAAAAGATGATTGATCTAAAAACAAATCCCATTCACCAATATCTTTCCATGATTTTTCAGATACTGGAAAAACACCTATCCTACCTCCATTCTTTTTTATTAATTCAATAATATCAGTAATATGAATAAACTTTTCTTCAGGAACTAAGTCAATGACAGTAGGTTCAAGTATGTAAAAACCTGTATTTATTTGATAATTTAATCTAGGTTTTTCAGAAATACTTTTTAATTGTCCCTTACTAGTTGTTTCTATTGTACCGTATGGTATATTGTATGTTTTTATAGAGGAAATTATTGTAATTTCATTTTTATTTTCTTTATGATATTCAACAAATTTATGGTATTCATCATTAATTAAAATATCACAATTACTGACAATAAATGTTTTTTTTATTTTGTTCTTAAATAATGCTAAACTACCTCCTGTACCAGTAGGTTTTATCTCTTTTACAATATCAATATTTACAGGTAGATTTAATTGTTTGATATGTAATTTCAATAAGTCGAACATATAATTACCAGAAATATAGAAGTCCTTACATCCGTTATCCATAAATCTATCAATAATAACATTGATCATTGATTTATCTCCAAAAGGCACCATAGGCTTGGGAATAATATTCGTTAATGGTTTTAATCGTGTTCCTTTTCCTCCCGCCATAATTACTACTGGGAGATCAATTTTATTGTTTTTGAACACTGGCTTTTCTCTTGTTATATCATCCCAAAAAATTACTTTTTCTAATTCATTTTTAGAGTTTATAACAGGACAAAAATCCATTCTATATTTAGTCATTAAATCAACAATAAATTGTTCATCATCATTTGTTCGAGCAAATTTGATATTTTCTCTTAAATGTGACATTAAACAACTATCTAATGGTGCACCATTTACAATAGCTCTTTGAATGTCACCAATACTTATCAATGAATGAAATTTATTATCTTCGATAACAATTAATAATTTATGACCAGAACTATCCATTAATTCTAGTGCATCAATCAAGGTTTTACTTTTTTCTATTGAAAATTTATTATAATTTGCTTCCATAATTATTCTTTAAATCTTAAAAACCTCTTGTTACTATTATCATTTTCATAATCCCAAGTTTGTGTTATCAAATCATATATTCGTTCATTATGAACTCTGAACCCCACTTCAAACGATTTTAAAGTTTTAGAGAAGTTTTGTTTGTATTTAAAAAGGCTATCCTCTAAATCATTTGTTGTACCTCCACCAAGGTGAAAAAGTGAACAATCTAACTCAATAGATCTTTTAATAGCAAAATCTAGTAGAAAGTTATTTAACGATGAATCGTTATTTGAACTTCTACCACTCAGATGATAGTGAGAATAAAAGCCATTATGAATTAAAATTAAACCTCTTTCTATTATATTTTTATCATTTGTAACAAAAAGATACTCTACATTCAAACTCTCTGATAACTGTTTAAAAAATGATTCTGAGAAATAATAAAATTCTTCACTTTTAAGCGCTGTCATTGTGGTATCATATATTTCTTTAAATTCTTTATATCTGGAATTATCAGTTATCAAATTGTATTTAGATTTTTTCGCTTTACGTATTTTATTTCTGTTTTTGGAATTATATTCCTTTTCCCAAATATTATCATAGCCTTGAACTAAGTCTAGAAGAACAGTTTTTCTATCATGATACACACATTCTTTTGAATAAAGTTTAGAATTATCTAAAAAAGGCGAGAATCTAGTAAATTCACAAATGATATTTAATTCGTTACAAATTATTGTGAATTTATCGTTAAACTCTTGAAAGAATAATTCATCGTTGCTGTTGGTTATATAACCGTTATAACCATAACAGCCCTCCAAAAAGTAATAAGATGAATCAAGATCATATCCAGTAACTTTAATTTTATAACAAGGATATATTAAAATCTTATTTCCTTTAGTAAATATAAAGGCTTTGATTTCTGAATTAGGATATTTCTCTTTGAAAATTTCATAGTACTCCCTAGAGTAATAATAATCTTTCTGACTAGGATTCAATTTTTCTAAATAGTCCTCCCAATTGGAGACTTCAATCATTTTGGCCATTATTAATTAATTTTAAAGCATTATGTATGGCTATAGGTTCTATAAACTCAAATAAATATTTGTAGATTAAATTTTGTTCATTTTTCAAAACTTTTATCTTTTCTTGAACAATTATTTGTCCATTATCCATTTTTTCATCTATATAATGGACAGTACATCCAAACTCTGTTTCTCCTTTTAAAATACTTTCTTTTATAGCATTATTGCCTTTCCATTTTGGAAGTAAATGTGGATGAGAATTTAAGAATATAGTTTTGTCATTTGTCTCCAGTATTTCTTTTGAAATCAAAAAATTAAATCCAACTGACAAAACAATATCAAAATTGTATTTCTTTAAAAGTTTTGAAAGTTCATTTAATGTCTCTTTTTTATTGTTTCTATTATATAATAATAATTGTTTTTCTATTTTATATTTATGAATCATAGAATCTCTCCCTGTAAAAATCACCGGTGATTCAAAATCATTTGATTTTATATATAATTCAAGAATCGTTAATGCTTCAAGTCTAGAACCTATAAATAATATTTTCATTATTTTTTATTAAATTTATTTATCAGTAATATTTGTTTTCTAATCATATCCTCATTTACTGAATGATTTATAATAATATTAATTGTATGATTTAAAATATTTTCTGAAAGATTTGATTTAGCGATAACATTAGGCCAAAAACTATTTAAAAAACAATTGTTCTTATATAAATATTTTTTTAAATTTTTAGACGAATTAACTCTTACAGGAATAGCTATAGGACATAAACCTTCTTTATATTTAAATATAAAATCAAGACCTAAATCCTCTCCAAATTTATATGCGAATTTGTAGTTCTTTTGTCTATTGAGTTTAATCCTTTTGTGGTCAAAAAGATTAAAATATGCTTTCCCTATTTTTGACATATACATAGGATGAAAAGTACTTAACAAAATATTTTCACTTTTATTAAAGATTTTTAAATATTTCTCATCCTTAAAATTAAAAAACTTGAGAAAGGCTCCATAATATTTATATTTTGACCATTTGTTATATTTACTAGGTTTTGTTAATGTTAAATCTGTATTATTAATTATTTCAGAACCTTCAGTAATAGGAAGAAATTTTCGAAAACTATTATATGCGAAATCAGCCTGACTTTTGCTTACATTATAGTAATCTTGTACCCTGTCACTAATAGTTATAATATCTTTTTGATTTAATTTTACTTTCAAAACAAAAGGATTATCCTCTATAAAACCGTAGTATGAGACGAAGTAAATAATAGATTTTTCTCTCATACTAATTGTTGTCCAAATAGGCTCAAAATTTAAAGGATCAATATCATAGGTAATGATATCAAAATTTAATTTTTTACAACTATTGAATACCGAATCACATATAAAATTTGGAAGATATATTTTTGTATAACCTAAATTAAATACCGTATTTAAAATAATCAATAGAGCAGATTGACCCGACGAATAACAATCAATTTTATCAACTCTTCTTTTAAGTCTAAAGTGCTTATTGATATAGTTTTCTCCTCCAATTTTCATACTATCCATTACTACTTGGGATATTAACAATTCTTTCCTCTAAAAATCTAGCATTATCTTGACTATCTCTTTGACAATTTTTAAACATTGGTAATCTAAACATTAGTTGCCATATTGGCCTTGTCATTACACTTGATGTATTTGTTTCTTTTAAAAATAAATCTCTCTCCGCTTTATTATTTAACTCGATAGCCATTAACCAATAATTCGCTTTTGTTTCTGGATTTTCTTGCCTAAATTTTATACCTTCTTTATCAAAGAATGTTTTATAACTATTAGCAAGAGCTCTTTTATTTTTTAAAAAAACTTCAATGGATTCTAGCTGAGCACAGGCCAAAGCAGCGTTTATATTTGGCATTCTAAAATTGTAACCGGATTCAGAATGATAGTATTCATATGGGTGAGGATCTTTGGCAGTCGTAGTCAAAAATTTGGCTCTTTTCCCTAATTCTAAATTATTTGTAGTAATTACACCACCACCTCCGGAGGTTACTATTTTATTACCATTGAACGAAAAACCAGCTACTTCGCCAAAACCACCAGTTTTTTTACCCTTATAAATACTTCCTAAAGATTCTGCGGCGTCTTCCACTATTGGTATATTCCATTTTTTACAAACAGTAATTAACTCATCTAAATGGACCGGAAATCCAAAAGTGTGCATTGGCATACAAGCAGAGATTTTTCTTCCTGTACTTTTATTGTAACAACCATCCTCTCTTATTTCACCAAATTCATCTAAAAAATTATCAACCGCACTTGGTGATAGGCCCATCGTGTCTAGATCTACATCTAAAAATATTGGTATAGCATTGTTATAAATAATAGCATTTGCTGTAGCCACAAAAGTAAGAGCCTGTGTAATAACCTCATCATCTTTTTTAACACCAACTAACCTTAATGATACTTGTAAAGCTGATGTTCCATTTACAACAGCTACAGCTTTACTTGTTTGAGTATATGCTGTCATTCTGTTTTCAAATAAATCCACATATTTTCCGATACTTGATACGAAAGTTGAATCTATACAATTTTCTAGATACTTTTTCTCATTACCAATAAAGCTTGGCACATGCAACGGAATAAATTCTTTTGTTTTAAAACAATCCTGAATGAAATTTATAACTTTTTTGCTCATTACATTTTGCTATCTAAATATTTACCTTTATCTAAGTAATTGAACTCTGGTATTACAGAATGAAATAATTTAACTATTTCTTTTTTGCTCCATTTTTTTTCTAGTTTCATTTTTGAAATTTCATTCCAAAATAACTTTATACTGTCTTCATCTTTTTGATAATCATTTTTAATTACTCCTAAGTTGTCATAAGTAATCAGATCTAATACTTCATTTTCAGTAAAAAACTCTTCAAAATCCTTTTCACCCGTAGTATCACTTTTACTAAAAAAACACGGCCATTGCGTCGTTAATTCTTTTTTAGAACATAATTCTCTAGCTTCTTCTTCAGTTTTACATTCAATTGCTTGATATCCCTTTTTTGATAAATGTTTTTTTGCAATTTCTGAAAAAGAAATTAGATGTAAGTTTTCATTTAATTTTGGAAAATAAATATCTCTATTTTTACCATAAATAACTGACATTAAACATAATTGACCAGATTCTTCCGGGGTTACGAAATATCTTTTAACATCATTTGGCGCAACTATTGGTTGATTTTTGAGCATCCTTTGATTAAATCCATGAAGTAATGAACCATCTGAATAAGCAACATTAGCAAATCTTGCTGTCGATATGCATATATCATTACTTTTTTGCATTAAAAATTTTTCCATAATCCTTTTTGAAGCACCCATCATATTCACTGGGTTTGCAGCCTTGTCAGTAGAAACACAAAAATATTTTTTAACTCCTTTGACGATCGATTGGTCAATGGTTTTTACAGTATTAAATATATTAACATCAATCATACGCATCAGCGTGTATGGATCTTTCTCACTCCTTACGTGCTTTAGTGCAGATAAGTTTAAAATATAATCATATTTACCATCATTTTCAATAAAAAAATCATACTCAATAGATCCTATATCAAGAGCAAACGTCTTAAAGTCACCAGATATATAACCAAAAGAAGATCGAATATCTCTCACTAATTCGACTAAATTATTTTCTGATATATCTACAACATGAAGCTTCTTAGGATTTCTTTTAAATATTTCTTTTGTTGTAGCTTGACCAATTGTACCTGCACCACCTAAAACTAAAAATTTTGATTTTGATATTATATTTTCTAAATCACTATTAAACTTGTTTATATCAGTTTCGAATAATTCTTTATTTCTACCTATTAGATCTAACATACCTGTTACTTATTTGTGATTCCACAAAAGTCTAAAAAGACTTTTTCTTGATTTAAATCAATATTTTTAAACTCATCATGCGCTACTAAAAACACAATGATATCAGCTTTTTCTAAAGCCTTTTTATAATCTGTTAATTTATAAATTGAATGATTACCTATATTTGGTTCAACGACGAAGTGTTCTTCATTATTTGAGTTTTGTAATACTTTTTGAGCTATATATTTAGCAGGAGACTCCCTTAAGTCGTCAATATTGGGTTTAAAAGCCAAACCCATTAAAGCAGTTTTTGGTTTTCTGCCGTGTTTCAATTCAAACTTTAACTTCTCATTTTGGATTTTCTCAGCACACCAAAAAGATTTGTAATTGTTTACTTCCCTTGCCGTTCCTATAATTTTTGATTCCATTGGATAATCAGAAACTATAAAATAAGGATCTACAGCGATACAATGCCCTCCAACTCCGCATCCTGGTTGCAGGATATTAACTCTTGGATGTTTGTTTGCAAGATTTATTAGCTCCCATACATTAATATCAGCCTTATCACATATCAAAGAAAGTTCATTAGCAAAAGCTATTTGAACATCACGAGAAGAGTTTTCTACTAATTTGCACATCTCTGCAGTACGAGCATTCGTTCCATGCAACTCACCTTTTACATACTTTCTATAAAATGATATTGCTTTTTGAGTAGAAGCATCGTCAATCCCTCCAATAACACGATCATTTTCAACAAGTTCATGCATGACATTTCCAGGAAGTACTCTTTCCGGGCAATAAGCGATATGAATAGCTCCTTCTAGCTCAGGCCTAGATGCAAATATTAGTTTCTGCATTTTATCAGTTGTACCGATAGGAGAGGTAGACTCAATAATGTATAAATCACCTTTTTTTAAAAGTGGAATAATTCCTTTTGTTGCGGCCTCAACAAATGAAATATCTGGTTCATGATTCCCTTTAAAGGGTGTTGGAACAACGATTAAGTATACATTCGCTGAACTTGGTACAGTAGATGCTTTGAAAAAACCATTAGAAACTGCTTTTAAAACAATGGCATCTAAATCGGGCTCCACAATATGTATTTTTCCTTGATTTATAGTATCAACAACACTTTGGTTTATATCAACACCTAGAACATTCGTTCCATGCGACGCTATTAATGCTGAAGTTGGTAATCCAATATATCCTAATCCTATAGTTAGTACTTCTGGATTCATAATTTTATATTTTTTATAAAGTCTACAATTCTTTTTGATGCCAACCCATCGCCGTATGGATTATGAAGCTTTGACATTTTAACAAAGTTGTCTTCGTTATTTAGTAAATCCAATGCTTTAGACACGATTAAATCTTCATTAGTACCTACTAACAAGACTGTTCCAGCTTCCACCGCTTCCGGTCTTTCTGTGGTATCTCTCATCACCAGCACGGGTTTCCCTAGACTTGGCGCTTCTTCTTGAACACCTCCGCTATCAGTAATAATAATTTTAGATCGATTCATTAGCCAAATAAAATCTTGATACGCTAGAGGATCTATTAAAATAACATTGTTAACACCTGATAAGATTCTATTTACAGGTTCCCGTACTTTTGGATTCAGATGAACAGGATAAATAATTAAACGATTTGTATCATCTTTAGCAATCAGTTTTAAAGCTTTACAAATTCTTTCAAATCCTCCACCATGATTCTCTCTGCGGTGTCCTGTTACTAAAACTACTTCTTGATTTCCTATTTGTTTTGAAAGGTCTTGAATTAATTGACTGGGATTTTCATTAACTTTCTCAACAGATTTAATTAATGCATCAATTACCGTATTTCCAGTAACTAAAATTGAACTATCAGAAATATTTTCTTTAAGTAAGTTCTTTTTAGAAGTTTCAGTTGGAGCGAAATGATAATCACAAATTCTACCTGTTATTTGACGATTTATTTCCTCAGGAAAAGGAGAAAGTTTATTGTTAGTCCTAAGTCCAGCTTCTACATGACATACTTTTGCTCCAGAATAAAAACTTGCAATAGACCCAGCCATAGTCGTTGTCGTATCTCCGTGAACAAAAACATAGTCAGGAGAAAACTCTTCTAAGATTGGTTTTAGAGACTCAATAATTGTAGCCGTCAGTCCATATAAATTTTGACTAGGCTTCATTAAGTCTAAATCATATTCAGGTGTAATATCAAAAAAAGCCAAAACTTGATCCAGCATTTCTCTGTGTTGTGCAGTAACACAAACTTTAGTCTCAAACAATTCGGGATGCTTTTGAAACTCTTTAACTAAAGGAGCCATTTTAATCGCCTCCGGTCTAGTCCCAAAAATTAACAGTATTTTTTTCTTCAATTTATATTAGTTTAAAGTCTAGAGTTAACTTGATTTCTTGGAAGAAATCCTTTTAAATCATAAATAACACTTTTAGAATCTTTTTTTATAGATTCAATATTTATCATTGAAAATTTGGTGTGAGATACCGCCAATAATATTCCCTCATATTTTTCTGTAATCTCATCTATAAGATTTATTCCATGCTCCTGTTTTACTTCTTCAGCATCAGCTTCATAATCATAAGCATCAACTTCCAATCCAAATTCTTTTAATTCATTATAGACATCTGCGACTTTTGAATTTCGAATATCTGGACAATTTTCCTTAAAAGTAACTCCTAATATTAAAATTTTAGAGCCCATTATTTGTTTACCTGCTTTGATTAACATTTTAATCATTTTATTAGCTACAAAAGTGCTCATATTATCATTTACACGCCTCCCACTTAATATTACTTCTGGGTGATAGCCAAGGTTTTCTGCTTTATAAGCTAAATAATAGGGGTCTACACTGATACAGTGTCCCCCAACAAGACCTGGTTTGTATTTAAGGAAATTCCACTTAGTACCTGCTGCATCAAGGACATCTTGAGTATCTATACCCACCCTGTCAAATATTAAAGCTAATTCATTAACAAAAGATATATTAACATCACGTTGTGCATTTTCAATAGCCTTACTTGCTTCTGCTACTTTCATACTTGCAGCCTTAAAAGTACCTGCAGTAATGATTGAACTGTATAAATCGTCTACAAAATTAGCAATCTCAGGATTTGAGCCTGATGTTACTTTTTTAATAGTAGTTAAGGTGTTTACCTTATCTCCTGGGACAATTCTCTCTGGAGAATATCCACAGTAAAAGTCTGTATTAAAAATTAATCCACTTGCTTGTTCTAACAAAGGTACACACACCTCTTCAGTACATCCTGGATACACAGTACTTTCATAAATGACAGTATCTCCTTTTTTAAGAATTTCTCCCAGCATTTTAGAGGCACCTCTTAATGGATTTAAGTCAGGAGTTTTAAATTCATCTATAGGAGTTGGAACTGTTACAATAAAAATATTACACTCTTTGATATCATTAATATTTTCACTAAAAGTAAGCTGTTTAGCACTTCTTAATTGCTCTGGTGTAGCTTCATTGGTATGATCAACTCCTTTTTTTAATTCGTCAATTCTACCTACATTGATATCAAACCCTAAGGTTGGGTATTTTTTTCCAAACTCAATGGCTAAAGGAAGACCAACATAACCTTGCCCAATCACTGCAATTTTTACTTTTTCAATATTCATGTTAATTCTTATTAACTTTTATTTTTTCTCGACTACCACCGGTAGTCTGTTTTGTTTTACTTGAATCCGTTTATTACTCCGTTGGTCAATTAACCCTTGTGTCTAGTGACAGTATGGTTTAAAATTTCCACGGCTTCGCCGCAAGGAGTTACAGGACTCTCTGGTAGTTACATCCATACCAGCTGTGTGATACAGCTGCGTTTTATAATTTAAAGCCCCCTTACTCTAGTAGAGTAGGGGGGCTTATATGTATCTTTTACAATACAAAATCGGATCTAAAATTTGAATAATAGATCAACAATCGTTGGTCTTTTAAACTCTTTTTAGAATTAATAAAGTTTTTTACTCCCATAATACTGCTGACTTTTTGGTTAAGCGACTCAACAGCTTCTATTTTTTTTCGGTTGTTTTGAGCGACACTCAATTGAGGATCGTATATTTTTTTTAGAATCAACTTTGACTCTACTCGTTTATTATATAAAATTAAATTAAGAACCATTAACTCGTTTTTTGAAAGTGGGTAATGCACTCTATTGAAATGAAAGCCAGTTTCTGAAAGTCGCGGTCGTTTGCGATTTTTAGAATATAAAAACAACACGATAGCAAAGATAGTAATGAGGGCCACTACAACAAAACGTGTCAATTTATTAAATAGATCTTTGGTATCAACGTACACTGCCCCTGTATTGTTCAAATTGGTACTGAGGTAACTATTTAGGCTCATTCCATAGATTT
>Ga0209533_1001840_pt1 | contig 19680 bp, 15 predicted proteins | sample COG_04_FD_184748 | JGI IMG/M metagenome (GOLD analysis project Ga0209533, IMG submission 184748) | Pelagic Microbial community sample from North Sea - COGITO 998_met_04 (SPAdes) (version 2) | ecosystem: Environmental > Aquatic > Marine > Neritic zone/Coastal water | place: Helgoland, sampling...
CACTGTTATCAATAACTTCCTGAGCCAGATGGTTGGGCCGACTGGTGTCAGTGTACATGCCCGGTCGCTTGCGTACCGGGTCAAGTCCCGTTAGGACTTCAATATCTTTTGCGTTGTAGTTACTCATTCGCTCACAAATTAGTTTATTTAGGCCGAGACCAAAAAATGGTGAATATTTTCCAAGTGTCGATCATAGTCGATAAAGCTGTGATCGCCACCGGATTCGAGAATTATTTTACATCCACTGTAACGTTGCTGCGCATGGCGATAATCAAGCACTTCATCACCGCTTTGCAAGAGCACGAGGTAATTATTTTTTATCTCAAGAGGATCCCATCGACGATACTCGTCAATATGTTGCGGTTCAAACAACCACGTTTCCCCAGTGTGATAATTGACGTTCTCTCCAAGCCAGCCATGCAAACCCTTATGCGGACTGACCGCAGGATTGACCAATACAGCTTTAAAGCTGTATTTCTCGGCTAAACAGGTTGCGTAGAATGCGCCCATAGAGCTACCAATCAGATAAACGGGTTCTGCTAGTCGATCGGCGACCAGCTTTTCCAGTAGACGCATTACCGAATCTGCATAAGGCGGTAGGGATGGGCAAATAAACTTAATTTCTGGTGCATTCTGCTCAAACCAACGTCGAGTTTGCATGGCCTTTTTAGACTCAGGCGAGCTATTAAACCCATGTAGATAAATCAGCGTTGGCATAGAGGAATATCTAATTTTTATTTGCCGATATTATAGCCAAAGCATGGCGACTATAGGGGATTGATTACAATAGATTAACTGCCGGTTAAATAGGGAGATAGATCGGATTTTTAGGCCTGAGAATGGGCCTACTCAGGAATTAATATCCAACGCAGCTTTTGTCGCAGCGCTGGGTAAAATCGGTGAGAAATTCAACGCCGGTTTGCAGACTGCCATCGGCGTGTAGATCCAGCCAGCGATAACCGGGCGGGTAATCCGAGAGTGCAAAGTCAGCACTGTGCTTTTCAAACTGGACACAACTCGAGGGGCTCGAGTAAACGGGAATATCACCCCAAAGACTATCGTGATGTTGGTGCACATGGCCGGTGACTACCGCCTTTACAGTACCGTGAGCCTCAAGCATTTGATAAAGTCTCTGGTGGTTTTCAATTTTCTGCTTGTCGATCCACTCAGATTTAACCGGCACCGGAGAGTGATGCATCGCCACTAGCACTGGCTTGCCTGTTAGCTGATCCAACCCCTGCTGAGCTAAAAACAGCTCTTTCTCAGAGACGTGGCCACTGGGGCTGCTGGGCTTCGAACTATCTAGCAACAGTATGCCCCAGTTGCCTGCCTCGTAAATACGCACATGAGGGTAGTCGCTGAGGTTGGCCTGCATGGCGGCGATATCATCGTGATTACCTGGCAGCCAAATAGCTTTCTTGTCTCTTTCAACCAGAGTTTGATTTAATAGCTGATAGGCTTCGGGCTGATAGTCGCTGGCCAAATCTCCAGTCAAAAGTAATAGATTGTCCCCACGCCCCTGCTCCTCTGTGGCACGCAACACAGATTGAAAGCTGTCGAAGGTTGTGACACCCCCTAAGGTTTCACTTTTATCCGAACCCAGATGAAGGTCGGTAATCTGTGTAATATGAACTGTGCTCATTGGAGCCCTCTAATCCTGCGATAAAACTATCATTTAAAAAATCTATCTCAAATTTCCATTTTGGTCATACCGTGACTCAGACCGTGGGCGAGAAGATCACTTAAAAATGTGTTCCACTGCCATTTTTCATCTCGTGCCTGCATGCCTGAATTTTCACAGAGCACCCAGGGAATAGTTCTGTCACTGCACCATTCAACCACTTCGGCCATTCTTGCATCGTTATAAATACGCACTTTTATCTCGATTTCTGGCAGCCATTTGGGCCTGGAACTGTCGGCGACAATGGTTAACAGGTAAGTGTATTTTGTGACCTCTACTACAGTCAGAAGCATTCCGCTGCTCGGCCCGCCGGCAAAATCTACTCGAATACTGCTGCCCACTTGAACGGGGCTGGGTATCAATCGCAATAGGCGCACATAATTAAGCCCACATTCTGCGTGCAATTGGGACAAATTCAGCCGCTGTCGTCTAATTTCGGATACTGGCAAAGTCTCTACTCTCTCGTCGTGATCTAGTTAACTCTTTCGCTTTAGTTGTCCCGTCGGGGTTGCTCAATCAAGACTTAGGTCTCAATTCGCTGTGTTTTAGCTGCAACCAGAGCAGGGATATCGTCATCGCGGCGCTATTTAGCAGCCCTTCGGAAAATGCCTGCATTACTTCGTCGTAACTCCAAACATGAAAGAGAATATCCTCTCCCTCACCCTCAAGACCAAAGATACCACCTTTACCGGTCAGATCAAGGAGGCCGCAATACAGATTCATTTTCTCATCTGTGCCACCAACACTCGCCAAATAATCACAAATAGGTACCAAAGTTTCTACGTCTAACCCCGTCTCCTCTTTCAACTCACGCATCGCTACCTGCTCGGGATTTTCATCCTTTCTCATCATGCCAGCAACCACTTCGTATTGCCAAGGGCCATGCTTTTCACCCAAGGCCCCAAGGCGAAATTGCTCGACCAAACCCACCAAATGGTTCACTGGATCGTATAGCAACACAGCTACTGCATCACCGCGCTTAAAAAGCTCTCGCGTTAGTGGCTGACTCCAGCCGCCAGAAAATAAACGGTGCTCTACAACCGTTCGGGTCATTTTAAAGAATCCTTGGAAAACCGTTTCAGTTGATTTTATTCGACAATCTGAATTACTAAATTGGTGCTTTTTAATCATGCGGGCTAGTCTCAGTGAAATTATTTGTTAGTAATATTATCATTCAGTCAACCAATCAGCTGTTTAAAACGTCTAATCACAACACAAAGCGGCAGTCACAAGAAACGTTAATTTTAAAACACTGGCAAAGCATGCCAACAAAATAAAATCTGCTAAACTAAAGTTCATGCAAATGGAGGCTATATGCAAACTGTTTCAAAAAGATTATTTATTTCTGTTATCGCTTTTTTAGTGCCGCAAATAGCGCCACAAATCAGTTTCGCGGATACCCTCACCGATATCTATGAAAGTGCACTGCAAAATGACCCAGTGCTGCGAGCGGCCCGCGCCAACTTTAATGCTGACCACGAAAATAAAAGCATCGCTCGCGGAGCATTGCTACCTCAGATCTCAGTATCTGGGGACTATACCCAATCAGAGCTTAATGACAGCTCTCCTATAGTGGGGATGGGCGGACTGATTGATAGTGATACAACGTCGTTCAATATATCCCTAAACCAAGCTATTTTTGATATGCCTTCTTGGTATAGCTTTCAAAGCGGCAAAGCGTTGAGCGAAAGCGCTCGCGCGCAGTTTTCGGCAGATCAGCAATCTCTTATTATCCGCGTAAGTGAAGCCTATTTTAATGTGCTTCGCGCCTACGACAACATGCAGACGCGCATGGCCGAAGAGCGCGCCATTCAGCGCCAACTTGAGCAGACTCGCGAGCGCTTTGAAGTTGGCCTGCTACCCGTTACCGATGTCCATGAAGCACAGGCAGTGTTTGATGATGCGGTAGTCAACAGCCTAGAGGCTCGCGGCGCTCTGAATATCGCCTTTGAAGGCCTAGAGGTACTGACGGGAGAAAACCATCAGGTATTGGCGGGTCTGACCGAAACCTTTGTAGCAACCAATCCTGAACCATTGAGCAATCAAGAGTGGGTTGATTTTGCCATTGGTAATAATTTTCAACTAAAGGTCGCTGAACTGGGCAAAGATGCCGCCTATAACAGTGCCAAGGCGGCGGCTGCTGTTCGCTTGCCCAAGGTTTCAGGACGCGTGAGCTACTTTGACTCTGATTCTGACGGCACCCGATACACCTCGCCCTTTGAGTCTCAGCAAGATGGCCACTCGTTTGTGGTCTCGGTCAGTATGCCCATCTGGATGGGTGGCTCAGTAGATGCACAGCGCCGTCAAGCCAAGCAGCGCTCTATTGCCTCTGACGAAGGCTATACTGCCACCAAACGCAATACGGTTCAGGCGGCACGTTCCCTGCACCAGCTGGTGCAGACCAATACAGCTCGAGTGAAAGCCCGCAAACAGTCAATCACTTCAGCAGACAGTGCTCTGCAAGCAACTCAGGCAGGCTATGAGGTGGGTACTAGAAATATTGTCGATGTTCTGGTGGCTCAACGCACCGTTTACCAAGCTCGACGCAGCTATGCCAATGCGCGCTATGACTACATTCTATCGATGATGGGCTTAAAAGAAGTCGCTGGCCAGTTATCCCCTGACGATGTATTCCAGCTTAATGCTTGGTTAGATCCACAATTGGTTATCGCTAAGTAGCAAGTCTGTAAATGATTTGACTAGATGGTTTGACTAAAAAACTTGGCTAGATCGCATTGATAGTGCGCTCTATCAATGCAACCAATTTGCCCAGTGCGCCACGATTAGCTTCGGCTATACGACGCGCCGAACTCCCCATCTCGGCACGTCGATGCTGATTCTGAAACAACTCAGTAGAGTGCTCTGCTAGTTGGTCTGCATTGTTGCAGATCAGCATGGCATCACCCTTTAAAAGCAACTGCGATGCTTCGCTGAAATTAAATAGGTGAGGACCAGTTAACACCGGCACTCCCCATACGGCCGGCTCAATCATATTGTGCCCGCCAGTGGGAACCAAACTGCCACCGACAAAGGCGATATCGCAGGCGCCAAAGAATGCCATCAGTTCGCCCATGGTGTCACCGAGCAAGATATCTGCGCTGCCAACTAAGTCCTTAGCGCTGCGTTTCGCCACAGAAAAACCTGCAGCGCTACAAAGCTCTGCAACCTGATTAAAGCGCTCGGGATGGCGTGGTACTAAAACCAAAAGAGGATTATTAATTTGGTCTTTTATTTTCGTGAAGGCTTCTAGAATAATCTCATCTTCACCACGATGAGTGCTGGCTGCCAATAAGATCGGTCGATCGCAAGAACCGCGCCAGTCGATTAACAGATGCTCGGCTTTTTGTTTGGTGACTTGGTTAAGACTCAAATCAAATTTGATATTGCCGGTGACGGTCAATGCACTCTCAGCTAATCCCAATTCTGTAAAACGCGCACCGTCATCTTTGTGTTGCGCGGCGACCGCCGTTAACTGCCCCAGCATAGGTCGTACAAGAGGCTGAATGCGCTCATAAGCATTGGCAGATTTTTTCGATAGGCGACCATTGGCCAGCACAACAGGGATATTGCGCTTATGGCAAGCGGCGATGATGTTTGGCCACAGCTCAGTCTCCATAATAATTAATATTTTGGGCTTAACATGATTTAAAAAGCGCGCCACGGAATCGGGCATATCATAGGGTGCATAACTGTGATCGACAGAGTCACCAAAGGCGGCTCTTATGCGCTCTGATCCGGTGGGAGTCATACAGGTGACGATCAGCCGGTGATCTGAGTATTTTTCTTGCAGGGCTTTCACCAACGGCACGGCGGCGAGAGTTTCGCCGACAGACACGGCGTGTAGCCATATAAGTTGCTTGTTAGTCGGCACTGATGATACAAACCCAAATCGCTGCGCCCATCGTGATCTATAGGCAGGAGCTTTAATCGCTCGATACAGCAATCGCACGAGTATAAAAGGCGTCAGCAAGTAAAAAATTACTGAGTAGATGAGTCTTAGCAAGCGATCCATAAATAAGCTCTTTTCTTAAGGACTCATTATAGCTGCCTATTTGCCGCCTTCGTCAAAAGTATATCCAAAACGCAGAATATCCTCTGCCCAATGGAAGGCAACCAGCTTTGCTGTCTCTGGAGTGTAATAGTCGCGATAGTCAGTATGCACTGAGCTATTAATATGCGGAATTTCAGCTTCGACATTAATTCTCTCAAGAATCAGACCAAGATCCTTTTCCAGAGATTCGAAGCGGCCTACAAAATCGACTAAATCATTGCCATAGGAATCGGTGACAAAGCGGCTCTGATTGATTTTATTACGCTTAATCTCATAGTGAATATAAGATTCAAAACTGTCTATATTCTTTACTTTTGCGCTGCGATGATGGTGCTCATTAGATTTAATGTAATGGTAATAGGAAACCAAAAGTGCCCATGGATTACGCACAAATGCGAATTTATAATATTCATCAAAGATCGAGTCTGAATACATCACCTTTATCTGCTGGGCGGTAGAATGTTTCCGTCCACGAATCCAATGAAATGGACCAAACCAATTTACGTTGATTCCTATTTTGGCGAGCAGGCGATTAATCCAGACCTTCTCGGGTTTATCGCTAAAGTTTTTCAGGGCCGCTGTCACACTTGTCCCCGCTGACTTGGGGATATGCACGAATAGAAATTTCTGCTGACTTGAAACTAACATGCCAAGCAACATAACAGAAAATAAGAAAAAAATCCCCACATGACCAGCCATTAAAAAATGCATATAAGCTTCTAACCAAGCTTCGTGAGATATTTAACCCAGCCAGAGACACGGTGATTTTTATTTATATATTTTTAAATTTATTTTCCAAGCTATCAATATGCTTTTTATTCGGATTTCGCCAGGACGTAGGGACACAATATTCACATTGCAGATAAGCGAGAAATTTTTCTACTAGAGAAATATCCAGCTCCCACTCATTTAGTTGATTAACCACTTCTGACAACTGCTGCTTCGTTTTCACTGGATAGCATAACTCTTCGATACCGTAACAGGCTTCCCCAAGAACTATCACCCGCTTATGCAAAAGTATGGCTTCAAGACCAACACTAGAGTTTACCGTGATGACTGCATCAGCTTTTTCTATAAGCTCTTTTGTATCTCTGTTACTAAAGATAATATTTGGATTTTTATTGTAAAGTTCGGTGTATTTATGTGGATCAGAAGGATGTTCTTTTATCACAAACTTTAATAATTGATCACTGTTTTTCTCAGCAAGCTGAATCCACTGATACAAATCAGTCATGGTTTTGATATTTTTTGAATTTAATAAAATTTGGCTATCAAATTTTACCTGGAAAGGCACGAATATATACTTATCTGGCAGGGTTGCGTAGAACGTTTTATTTTTTGCATGGGATGTCTTTGCCCGATGAAATTTTCTAACAACTAGATCACGGTCAATGATGATATTTTTATTTTCATATTCTCTATAAAAAGAAGCCTCCCTTGGCAGGCTATTAGTAGCGTTAACGCCAGAAAAATCAAAGGTGGTAGTATCGGGTAGCAACCCATTCTCAAAGTGAACTACAGGTATATTTAATTTTTCCGCAAGAACTTTTATCGCCTGCTCGGGAAGCCTATGACCATTCCAGATTGCAATACATCTAGGTCTGCATCTATTAATCACGCTTGAAAACTGCCGATAATAGAACTTAAATTTTATTCCATAATAGAATCGCAACAACAGCCATAACCACTCAGGGAAATCATACTTGGCTTTTTTTCGCTGCAAATGGAATGCAATCCCTAAGTTTATTTCGTCCGCTGATAGAGAAGAAGCATGTAGTTTTAAATGAAATTTAGGCGAATAATCAACGACTGCTGAACACAGTTCAAGGTTTCTGTTCAAATACTGAAAGTATCTGTACATGGAACCGTGCTTTGAAATAAAAAGAACATCCATATTTTACAATCCTTACCATCCTGGTAATACTTAACACTACAGCTTTAACGCCAGTGCTCAGCCACCCATTTTGCCGGTTTAAACCGTCGGTACCATTTCCCGCTTACGCCGGCGATTGCCTCATGAGGATCAGGTTTACCATGAAATACTAGCACACGAGTATCTACAGGCATTTCTGTTTCACGGGCAATAAACAGTGAAAAGGGCTTGATGCAGTGGCGCTTAAAGCTGCGACACCAATGTTCCGGCCAATAGACCAGTGCATTTTTTGCCATCAGTGCCGCGGACAGGTATTCCTGCTCGTTGCGATGGGTCTTTTTGATCTGCTCAAAGTTGTTTTCAAATTCGGCAAGGACTTCTGGATGAGCGCCGACTTCGAAGCGATAGACCGATGAGTTGCCGGTGCCATCCTTTTTAATCCAGTCTTTAATAATCATCACTTCGCCAGGGTGATCAAACAGATCATCCAGACTACCGGTAATAATTAAATCGAGATCAAGGCAGAGTACTTTGCCTTTAAGGTCGTAGAGCGTTTCTGCAAAAACCGCTAACTTGTTCCAACCGCGCTCTGGGCCACCCAAATTAACGGACAGTTCTGGAAGCGGAAAGACTTCTACGTTGTCGTTTAAACCGGAACCATCTTCAGTTAGGCAGATAAAACGAAAGTCTCTGCTCATATTGCGGGCAACCATGGAATACAGGGTATTTACATAATCCCCAGAGTACTTGGTACCCCACTTCATGCATAAAACATTAACCATTTCATTTGCCATAACTGTCAGAAGTTCCCGAGGTAAATCTTATTCAGCGACTGGCGCTAACCAATCCTGATACTTATCATTTTTGCCACGCACCAGATCAAAATATGCCGCCTGCAGTACTGTGGCAATTGGACCACGTTTGCCGTCGCCAATAATGCGGCTATCGTATTCGCGAATAGGGACGATCTCGGCAGCAGTGCCGGTGAAGAACGCTTCGTCGCAGATATACACTTCATCGCGGGTGATCCGCTTTTCGCGCACTTCAATGCCATGGTCTGCCGCCAGTTTAAACACTGTGTCGCGGGTAATACCGTCGAGACAGGAGGTTAGGTCTGGTGTGTAGATAACGCCGTCGCGAACCATAAAGAAGTTTTCGGCACTGCCTTCGGCAACATAGCCTTCCGGGTCGAGCATAATAGCTTCGTCGCAGCCAGAATCCAGCGCTTCGCGGAGTGCTAGCATTGAGTTGATATAGTTGCCGCTAGCCTTGGCTTTTACCATGGTGATATTGACGTGATGTCTGGTGTACGACGAGGTGCGAACTTTTAGGCCTGTCTCAAGCGTTTCTGGCGACATATACGAGGGCCAATCCCATCCGGCAATACCTACGTGAACTTTTAGCCCTTCAGCACGTAATCCCATTCCTTCAGAGCCCAAAAATACTAGCGGGCGGATATAAGCAGCGTCCAATTTGTTGGCGCGGATAACTTCACGATGCGCTTCACAAATTTCTTCCTGACTGAAAGGCACTTGTAAATGAAGAATCTTTGACGAGTTAAACAGGCGCTTAATATGGTCTTCCAGACGAAAAATACAGGTGCCTGACTTTTCCGTCTCATAGGCCCGAATGCCTTCAAAAACAGCGTTGCCGTAATGTAGTGATGAGGTGAGAAAATGCGTCTGCGCATCTCGCCAATCAACCATCTTGCCATCCATCCAAATAAAACCATCGCGGTCCGAAAACGACATCGACCTATTCCTCTTATTAACTATTGATTATCAAATAAATGTTGCCACTGAGCCGTCACTATTTCCCGATACTCCTGAAGCTCGCTACTTGCGACCTCCGCCAACTGATTTTGCAGCTGAAGAAGATGTCCTGCTGAGCGGTATCTTTTGTAAGCGCCAATTAGCTGGCTAGATTGTTGCTCTGATAACAGTCCGCTTTGAGCCAGTGACTCTAGTATGCGGATGGTATCACTCCAGCGAGTTAATTCGGGATGATTGTGCGACCAAGCCAAGACTGCAAATTGAACCATAAATTCAATATCGACGATACCTCCGACACCTTGCTTAAGAGGGAATTTGCCATCTTTTGTACCTCGACCTCGGTGTTTGCGCATTTTTTCACGCATTTCGACCACTTCCTTGCGCAGAGATTGCTCACAGCGAGGCTGTTCAAGAATGCTTTTTCGCGCCAACTCGAAGGCACAACCAAGATCTTTATCGCCGGCAACAACCCGCGCCCGCACCAGTGCTTGATGTTCCCATGTCCAAGCGGCTTCGCGCTGATACTTTTCGAAGGCGGTGAGAGAAGACACTATCATTCCAGAATTTCCCGATGGTCGCAGGCGCATATCAATTTCATAGGCGGCGCCAGAGGGGGTAACCGTCGATAGGGTATGGATAATTCGCTGACCGAGACGTACAAAAAATGTGCTGTTGTCGATAACACGCGGTCCAGAAGTCGTCTGTTTAGACACGCTTTTTTCAGAATTCCCACTGTATAAAAATACCAGATCGAGGTCGGACTTGTAGCCCAACTCGATACCGCCCATTTTCCCATAGGCAACCACAATAAAACCGGGAACTTGACCCTCACTATTCCGGGGCTGACCATATTGATCGGTCAAATGCTTCCACGAAATATTCACCGTGTGCTCAATAACTACCTCTGCCAGCCAGGTGAGGTAATCACTCACTTGCATCAAAGGCATGACGTCGGTTAATTCACAGGCGGCCACACGCAACGTATAAGAGCGGACAAAATAGCGAATAATCTCCATCTGCTGCTCAAGATCATCGTCGGGCACCCGCAACATATGTTGACGCAGATGATCTTGCAAAATATCTTTATTCGGCGCGGTATAAAGCGCACGAGGATCCAACAATTCATCGAGCAGCGCCGGATAGGCCGTTAACTGATCGGCCACCCAACTGCTGCGTTCACAGAGTAAAGTCAACTGTTGCAGGGCTTTAGGATTTTCGCCCAGCAAGGCCAGATATGCACTGCGTCGCAGCACCGCCTGCACAAGACCAATAACCCGACTCAGGGTAATACTGTTATTGTTAGCTGTTGCACAGATAGCTATCAGCATCGGCATCAGCCGCTCGAGCCGACTGCGTGGTTCAGCGTCTAAGCCCAGAACAGCCTTGCTCTGAGATAGACTATAAAGCTGTTGAGCGACGCTTTCTGCATCTGTATATCCGGCACTATGCAATTGGCTGTGAAGCTCAACGGCATCCATCTGATGTAACCAATCACCACCGTCTTCACTGTTACTCGAATCACTATTGCCATCCGGCTGCTCAGGGTCAGCAAATATATCCGCGAATATGCGCATCACATGCTGGCGATGCTGTTGCAGGCACTGATCAAAGCCCGACCAATTATCACAGCCTAAGATGGTCGCAACACGCTGCTTACCCAGCTCGTCAACGGGTAGTTTTTGAGTCTGTTTATCCGCTATTCCCTGAAGAGCGTGCTCGGTGTTACGCAAAAATATATAGGCGTTCCACAGACCGTCGACATCTTCAGCAGTCAAAACCTGATCGGCAGATAGCTGCTGCAGCGCCTGATAAAGCGACTGGGTTTGCAGGTCACTATTGCGTCCGCCGCGAATAAGTTGAAATGCCTGAGCAATAAATTCTATTTCACGAATACCGCCAGGACCGAGTTTAATATCGCTCTGCATGCCCTTGCGCTGTAATTCTCGGTCAATGGCTTTCTTTAAATCTCGCAGCGCTTCGATAGCACCAAAATCGAGATATTTACGATAGGTAAAGGGACGCAGAATTCGATCTAGATAATCTCGATCTGATTGTTCACCAGCCACCGCTCGCGCCTTGACCATTGCAAAGCGCTCCCACTCACGACCCTGGGTCTGATAGTACTCTTCAAGAGCATCAAAGCTCATGACTAGCGGTCCACTCTGCCCGTAGGGGCGCAGGCGCATATCCACTCTAAAAACAAATCCATCGGCGGTTTTACGATCTAGAGCAGCGATGAGCTTTTGTCCAAGGCGGGTGAAAAATTCTTGATTGGAAACCGTTTTAACAGGGGCAGAAGATTCTGGCTGCTGGGTTTCTCCCTTTCGTGGATAGGCAAAAATAAGATCTATATCTGAGGATATATTCAGTTCCTGCGCGCCCATTTTGCCCATGGCCACGACAATCATATGCTGCTCAAGCTGACCTTTTTTGGCCTGCCCTGTTTTATCACCATCGCGAAAAGGATTACCGAGCTCTTGACAGGTAATTTTATGCAGTACCGCCAGAGATGCATTGATAGCAGACTCGGCCATAGCAGTCATATCGGCGGTAGTTTCAAGCAGCGGTGCCTGACGGCTGAAGTCTCGCCAGATAATGCGGATTAATTCACGACGGCGAAACCGTCGCAACTGCTGACAGAGCTGCTCTTCATCGCAATCGGTTGGTAAACGCCGCTCTATTCGTTGCTGATAGTCTTGCAATGTATAACTGCATTGCAGGTCGCCACTCTCAACTAACTCTTGGAATTCCAGCGGATGCAGCTCGCACTGCTGTCCAACAAAATCACTGCAACCCCACAGCAACTGTAAATGCTCTGCAAATAGAAGGTATTTTGGGTTGTCATCAATAAGGCCAGAAAGCCATGCAGGGTCAGTATGGCTAGTTTGAAACCCTTCGAGGTGTCGCTGATATTTCGCTGTAATCAGCGCTGAAAAAGTCCTCGGCATAAAAGGGTCTCAAATAATTAATCATCATTAACAACCTAGGGGGCTATCGGGCGCCGGACGCCTAGCTCTGGAGTAACGCGCAGCACTTCTGCAATCGAGGTAATGCCTGCGGCAACTTTCTCGGCGCCGGCCATGCGCAACGTTTTCATTCCCTGGGATATTGCAGCATCGCGAACCTGCTGAATATCTGACTCGGCACTTATATAGCCGAGTAAATCATGGGTTATAGGCATAATCTCATAGATGCCTTCACGGCCCAAGTATCCCGTGTTGCGACACTCCAAACAACCCGCGGGCTGAAATACCGTTTTCGGCTGTGATAGCTGTGAATCCCCAACAAGCTGATGCCAGGCTTCCGAATCACATTGTACTTCGCTGCGACAGTCGGGACACAGGGTTCTGACCAATCGCTGGGCCATTACCCCATTTAATGTGGCTTTTATAAGATGTGCGGGCATACCCAAATCCAACAGCCGACTAATGGCTGTGGGCGCATCATTTGTGTGCAGTGTCGAGAGGACTAAATGACCGGTTAATGCAGCCTGCACTGCCATCTCTGCCGTTGCTCTGTCGCGGATCTCTCCGACCATAATAATATCTGGGTCCTGACGCATCAGGGTGCGAATACCTGCGGCAAAATCAAACTCAATGGCCGGCTGAATCTGGCTCTGGTTAAACGCATCTACCACCATCTCGATGGGGTCTTCAATAGTGTTGACATTAACTGTGTCGGTGGCGAGCTGTTTAAGCGTTGAATAGAGCGTGGTGGTCTTACCCGAGCCAGTTGGACCTGTCACTAAAACAATACCATGGGCGCGCTTAATCATTGATTGCCACTGTTGGTAATCCTCCGCGACTAAACCAAGCTGAGAGAAACTTCGCAATAGAACATCGGGATCAAAGATTCGCATCACTAGCTTCTCACCAAAAGCCGTGGGCATGGTCGAGAGTCGCAATTCCACTTCACTGGCATTCGGCGCTTTGGTTTTTATGCGGCCATCCTGGGGGCGGCGCTTTTCTGCGACATCCATACGCCCAAGAATTTTTAGGCGGCTGATCATAGCGGTCATCACATTGTCTGGCAGCTCATAAACCAGATGAAGAACACCATCGATTCTAAATCGCACCTTGCCTATACCGCGTCGTGGTTCTAGATGAATATCACTGGCTCGCTGCTCAAAAGCGTATTGCAGCAGCCAGTCGACAATATTCACTATATGCTGATCCTGAGCATCGGCGTCTTTAAGCTTGCCCACCTCTAGCAGCTGTTCAAAGTTGGAAATGCCTGTTCCGGTTGCTGTCGAAGAACCTGCTCCGAAAACCGATTTGGCCAGTGAGTAAAACTCAAGGGTGTATTTTTTAATATCGGTAGGACTAGCGATCACCCGACGAATTTCTCGCCTTGAGGTCTGCTCGAGACTCCCGATCCAACTGTTGTCGAAGGGTTCCATGGTGGCAATCACAAGCTCTTCGCGACTAACCTCAACACAGAGAATACCGTAGCGTTTGGCATAGGCAAAAGACATTACTGCCGTGACTGCCGGAACATTAATTTTTAAGGGGTCGATATGAACAACTTGCAGTGCTGCTTTATTAGCCAGCCATTGGGTGAGTACCTCAAGGGTCAGCAGCCTACCGTTGTCGGCATGCAGAAGCTGTTTCCCGTCAATAATCTCAAGCGGGTGAAGTAGGGCCTCGCCGCGGCTGCGGCGAGCACCGGCTACATCTGCTGCATCTGTTTTACTGAGTATGCCATCGCTGACCAAATCCTTTAAAACTCCACCCAGATCCACACAACGTCCTTTTGCCAGCGCCTCACTCATCATCAACTCCTGTTGTTATTCTATCCAAGCTATCATTTGATTTTAGTATGAATTGGCGCTGGGGGTAGCAGAAATTAATCTATACGCTAAACTCAGCACACATAGGCCTGATAACTGGGATCTTTAATCGAACTCTTTAACCGAACTCTTTAACCGAACTCTTTAACCGAACTCTTTAACCGAACAGTCTAATCGAGCAACCCATGGAACTTACCGACCTACTCGCGCGCATTATTCACTGCAATTCGATCAGCAGTATCAACCCGTCTATCGATCAGGGTAACCGCGAAGTGATCGACCTGCTGGCAACCACGTTGAGCGAGCTCGGCTTTGCTATAGAGATTATGGATCTGGGCAATAACAAAGCCAATCTTATCGCCACCTATGGCAGCGGCCCCGGCGGCCTTGTATTGGCGGGACATACAGATACCGTGCCCTGCGATGAAGCACTTTGGCAGAGTAATCCATTCCAGTTAACAGAGCGCGATAACCGCTGGTATGGTCTTGGCAGTTGCGATATGAAAGGCTTCTTCCCGCTGGCTATAGAGGCTTTTAAGTCGCTGCTTGTTAAAGACTTAAAGCAACCACTGATTATTCTTGCTACCGCCGATGAAGAGTCCTCGATGGCCGGCGCCAAGGCGCTGGTCAGTGCTGGCAAACCGATTGCCCGCAGTGCGGTTATCGGCGAACCCACCAATATGCGTCCGGTGAAAATGCACAAGGGCATTATGATTGAGAAGCTGACTATCACCGGCAAGTCTGGGCACTCGAGCAATCCTGCACTGGGCAACAATGCTATGGAATCCATGCAGCGTATTCTCGGCCAGTTGATGGCAATGCGTGATCGCATGAAAGAGCAAAAACATCCGGGCTTTTTAATCGACCACCCAACATTAAATTTAGGCTGTATTCAGGGCGGTGATAATGCCAACCGAATCTGCGGTCACTGTTTTCTGGCCTTTGAGATTCGTCCACTGCCGGGTATGAATCTACAAAAGCTGCAGAAGGATATTGAGTTTGAGGTTTCAAAGACCGCCGAAGCGGACAAGATGGACTGGAAGCTTGAGAAATTGATTGTGCCGCCCTTTTGCAGTGACGATCATTCTGAAATAGTTGCGCTCTGTGAAAAACTTACCGGGCATCGTGGTGAATCTGTCGCTTTTGCGACCGAAGCACCTTACCTGCAAGAGCTGGGAATGGATGTGGTTGTGCTCGGCCCAGGGGATATAGATGTCGCTCACCAACCGAATGAATTCCTGCCATTAGAGCGCGTTCAGCCAACGATTAATTTTTTATCTCAACTTATTGGTCACTGTTGCTTATAATCGCCTAATGAATACTAATAACTACGTACAATTTTTTCGCGAGACCTCGCCATATATCCATGCGCACAGAGGCAAAACCTTTGTTATTGCTCTGAGTGGTGATGCCGTTTCTCATGAAAACTTTCACAGCATTATCCATGACATTGCTCTGATGCAGAGCCTTGGCGTGCATATAGTATTAGTGCATGGCGCTCGCCCACAAATAGATAAGCGCTTAGAAGCCGCAGGTTTAAAGGCCACTTTTTCTCAGCAGGTACGAGTCACGGACGGCGCTACTATGCACTGCGTTAAAGAAGCCGTTGGCTGGACAAGATTTCAAATTGAATCGGCGCTGTCTATGGGTTTACCCAATTCGCCGATGCATGGTGCCCGCGTTCGAGTTATTGGCGGCAACTTCATTACGGCCAAACCAGTGGGTGTTCGCGACGGCATCGATTTTCAGCGTGCCGGAGAAATTCGCCGTATAGACAGCAGTGCAATCCAAGATCAACTTGAAAGCGGTGCGCTGGTACTGATGTCTTCTATCGGGTTTTCACCCACTGGGGAAGCGTTTAATTTGTCTTATCAGGATGTGGCAACTCAGGCGGCTATAGCCATGAATGCTGAAAAGCTAGTTTTAGTCAGCGCTACATCGGGCCTTATGGATGCTAAAAACAATTTGCTGCGCAGCTTATCGCTGCCGGAAGTGGCTGATTTGAAAGCAAGCCTCAAAAAATCTGATGAAGGCCAATCATCCGCCTATCAATTAATGGCATCCGCCTACCAAGCCTGCCGCAATGGAATTGATCGTGTGCATCTGGTTGGCTGCGATGATGACGGCACCCTGCTACGTGAGTTATTTACTCGCGAGGGCTGTGGCACGCTGATTATGAAGAATCACTCAGAAGTTATCAGAGCGGCCACTATTGATGATGTCGGCGGTATTCTCGATTTGATTTCACCTCTGGAACAGCAGGGCATTCTGGTTAAACGCTCTCGTGAATTACTTGAGACCGAGATCTCGCGATTTATGGTGGTTGTGCATCCCGAGGGAACCCTGCTTGGCTGCGCGGCACTCTATCCAATTGGTAATAGTGATGCAGGTGAGCTCGCCTGTGTTGCAACCCACCCTGAATTTCACAATCAGGGCATTGCTTCGCGCCTGCTTAATTGCCTTGAAAAAGACGCCACAGCAACTGGCTTGAAAAAACTCTTTGTGCTGACAACACAAACGGCTCACTGGTTTAGAGAGCAGGGTTTTTCAGAAGCGGCTCTTAGTGATTTGCCCGTAGAGAAACAATCGCTTTATAACTACCAGCGCCAGTCACGAATCTTTAGTAAAAGCTTGTAGGGTAGATTTTTCTACGCGGCGCTTTCTGCTATCCTTGCAGCCTTAATCCTTAAGTTACATTTTATTAATTTTTAGCATTTACTGAGAGATAACATGCCCAAATATCGATCCCACACCACGACTCAGGGTCGTAACATGGCTGGAGCCAGAGCTCTTTGGCGCGCCACTGGCATGAAAGATGACGACTTTAACAAGCCGATGATCGCTATCGCCAACTCCTATACGCAGTTTGTTCCCGGACATGTTCATCTAAAAGACATGGGTGACCTGGTTGCAGCTGAGATCGCCAAAGTTGGCGGTATTGCCCGTGAGTTTCACACTATTGCTGTGGATGATGGTATCGCCATGGGCCACGATGGTATGCTCTACTCGCTGCCCTCGCGAGATATTATTGCCGACTCGGTTGAATATATGGTCAATGCTCACTGTGCCGATGCGCTGGTGTGCATTTCCAACTGTGACAAGATTACTCCCGGTATGTTAATGGCTGCTATGCGCCTTAATATACCGGTTATTTTTGTTTCCGGTGGCCCTATGGAAGCCGGTAAAACCAAGCTCGCCGAGCATAAAATCGATCTGGTTGATGCCATGGTTATCGCCGTTGATGACGATGCCAGTGACGAGAAAGTCGCTGAATATGAGCGCTCTGCCTGCCCAACCTGTGGCTCCTGCTCTGGTATGTTTACCGCTAACTCAATGAACTGCCTGACTGAGGCGCTGGGTCTATCGCTGCCCGGCAATGGCACTGTGTTGGCTACTCACTCCGATCGTCGCGAACTGTTCCAGGAAGCAGGCCGCACTATCGTCAAGCTGGCACGCCAACATTACGACGAAGATGATTACTCTGTTCTACCCCGTTCAATCGCCAACTTTAAGGCCTTTGAAAATGCCATGACATTGGATATCTGCATGGGTGGTTCAACCAATACTATCCTCCATCTTTTAGCCGCTGTTCAGGAAGCAGGTATCGAATTTGATATGGCGGATATCGACCGATTGTCTCGTGTCGTACCGCAACTCTGTAAGGTGGCACCCAATACTCCGGAATACCATGTCGAAGATGTGCACCGTGCTGGTGGCATTATGGGTATCCTCGCAGAACTCGAACGCGCCGGCCTTATTCACGGTGATATACCCACGGTTCATTCCGCATCGCTGAAAGAAGCGCTGGAAAAATGGGATATTGTCAGCGGTAATGTCAGTGAAGAGGTGAAGACTTTCTATAAAGCTGGCCCAGCGGGTATTCCAACTCAAACGGCCTTTAGCCAAAGCACCAGATGGCCATCTCTGGATGCCGATCGCGCTAATGGCTGTATCCGCAATCTGGAAAATGCATTCAGTTTAGAAGGCGGCCTTGCCGTGTTAACTGGCAACCTCGCCCCCGATGGCTGTGTGGTTAAAACATCTGGTGTGGATGAGTCTATCCATGTTTTTGAAGGCCCAGCTTTTATCACTGAAAGCCAAGACGAGGCCGTTGCCTGCATCTTAAACGATGAAGTAAAGGCGGGAGATGTGGTTATCGTTCGCTATGAGGGCCCACGCGGCGGTCCCGGTATGCAGGAGATGCTCTACCCAACCAGCTATATCAAATCGAAAAATCTCGGTAAAGCCTGTGCGCTGATAACCGACGGCCGTTTTTCCGGAGGCACCTCTGGTTTATCCATCGGCCATGTCTCACCTGAAGCTGGTGCTGGGGGTAATATCGGCTTGGTGCAGCAGGGCGATACTGTTCGCATTGATATTCCCAATCGCAGCATTGATGTTCTGGTCTCTGATGAGGTGCTTGCAAGCCGTCGTGAAGCTCAGGATAAGATTGGCTGGAAACCCGTGGAGGAACGTCCACGCAAGGTATCAGCGTCCTTGAAAGCCTATGCTAAACTGGCGACCAGTGCCGACAAGGGTGCAGTGCGAGATCTCTCTCAGCTTTAGCCATTGCATCACAACATCTGTCTGAATAAACGGCAGATAAAGAAAAGCCCGGGACTCTTCAAGAGCGCCGGGCTTTTCTTTATCAAAGACTTATTAGCTATTACTTGCTACAGCTTGGGACTGTTGCACCCACATCACGTAGTTTCTGCAATCGGTCGCCTTCAGTATCCGCGTAGCGAATCCACTGTTTTGGATAACGCTTATTCTTTTCGCTCTTGGCTGCTTTTAACGATTTCTTAAATGCACCAATCGAATCCTTATAGCAATGCAGGTTAATCAGAGCATTACCCATGACCAGATAGTTGGCCTCTGGACGCTTTACACCGCCCTTTTTCGCGGCTCGACTCGACGCTCTATAGGCTTCGGAATCACGTCCAAGATCAAGATATATGCCTGCTAATCGCGCTTGAAGATTACCTGTGTCAGATTTCTTCGAGGCACTCTCAAGAGCTTTCACTGCATTATTGAGATCTTTGGATTGATACCATGCTGTGCCTAGAACTTCGAGATTCTTAGCTGACCGCTTAATAATCCCATCCATCATGCCCTTTTGAATAATATTAGCCGCACGATAGGGAATTTCGGCACCCAAATACATATAGGCCATACTCATAACTTGATTTTCTTTGGTCAGCTGATCGTTTAAATAGACAACCTCAGTAGCAACCAATCGGTCCATTTCACGCTCACGCTCGCCATACATGCCGCCTAGCTGACGCCAGTAGGTCCACTTGGGGTAGTGCTTAACCAATTTTTCTAGGATGCCGATTACCTTGGGGTAATTATTCTTTTCGTAATAGAGAACTCGCTGCAATCCCCACCAACCCTCTTTTGGCAGAATCCCTTTGGATTCAACATCGGCAACAGCCGCTTCGACCATCTGCAATGATTCAGTCTTGCGATCTAACTGATAATAAATTTGTGCCAGAAGCATTCTCGCATCGGCAC
>Ga0209533_1001841_pt1 | contig 19680 bp, 22 predicted proteins | sample COG_04_FD_184748 | JGI IMG/M metagenome (GOLD analysis project Ga0209533, IMG submission 184748) | Pelagic Microbial community sample from North Sea - COGITO 998_met_04 (SPAdes) (version 2) | ecosystem: Environmental > Aquatic > Marine > Neritic zone/Coastal water | place: Helgoland, sampling...
ATGGCTCAACGACCTTCTTCAGAAGCAGTGTGTATAAAAATATTTTTTGTTTATTACATTTTATCTTTTCTAAAAGCATCTTCTTTTGCAATTATCATTTGGTACACCGTCTCCAAACCAATTGAATCGGCACGACGCCCTGCTTCCTTGTATTGTACATACAAATCTTTCATTGATACAACAAAGTCGCGAACGCGTTTGGACGCAAATTCGAGTATTTCATCACTGGGACAATCACGAAAGTGTGGTTTAATAATATCCAAAGTGTCTTGGAGGTCGGCTGAGACGTGTGCCACCACGAGGGGATTGACCTCAATAATAGCTTTCACAGCAGATGAGTTGTCCTTACGATTGTCCTTACGAAACCACTCGTCAAACCAACAGATGGCTTCTGCACCCTTGTCCCTAATCACGCGTTTAATAAAATCGATATCACAAGCTAAAAACGGACAGTTTCTGGCAAGCATCTTGCGCACTTCGTCTGGGTCAACATCATCATCTAAATCTTCCAAAATACCAATGACAAAATCGGGACTCTCACAAAGACGTTTGGAAGCGTAGTCAAGAGTATCCCAGTAGCCCCTCGCTGCTTCAACCTTCATGAGCACAGCTGTGTCGTCACACAATCTTCCCGACACGTATTCCAGAGGATTTGCGTTGTAGCGATAAAAGCATTGTCTTGTATATATATCAATAAACAGCAGGACAAACGGTTTGTTGTCTTGTAACCTTTCATAAATTTCAGTATGATGATACATAACATGCAACATAATGCCATAATCATACTTGACCGCCTGCATCACAAACACAGGGTCGGAGAAGAGTTTCGGTGCACACCACTCACATGGATTTTGGAACTCATCAAAATCACAAGGTTCGCTATCGAAGCGTTCATCACCGTAATTACTAATAAGACGGAGGACAACATCAATGTCGTCATTGAACGTGATTGGAATGTTTTCGATGAGTTCACACTGGTGAAGCGACCCATTAATGCTGTCTAAACAGCGAATGACCCAATCTTTGCGTTGTTTTTGCTGCTGACTCAGATATTTGTAAACCCATGGAGCCAATTGAATTGCTGATACAAGTAGAGAATGGTCGAGTTCGTTCTTCCGCTGTTCACTGAAAAACTCTAACACCAATGGGTTTTTTTCAATGGCGGTCGTGACCAGAGCATCTTTGAACTGCTCTGGTATGAGTGCCCAGTTAGTTGCTTTCGACAGCAAACCATCTTCAACAAGTGCATTTACATCATTTTGGCTACCCCACGAAAGGATATCAACACTGTTTTCTATATATCCACCTTCTTCAGTTGTCGTCATACTGTTGGAGTTGTACCGTGCTAATATGCGCGTGGCTTTTGCACCAACACACGATTGACGAACTATCCCACTGTGAAGTGTGGACGGGGAGGAAACACGTGGCTTCTTCGCAGCGTGTGCTTGCAATTGGTCGACTTTTCTTTTGGAGGAATAATCTTCGACGGCAGCACCTCTTTCTTTGGCACAAACGCCGTCGTTGGAGAAAATGTCACCAAATGGCGTATCGGTGGACGTTTTGGAGTCAGAATCGCTTCCAACCGCGATTGGTGTGTCTTTTAGACATGGCTGTGGTGCCGTTGGCATTTGAGCAGGGCTTTGTTCTGACATCACGAACTCGGAATATTGTTATGAAATGAATGAGAAATATTATACAAACATCGGCAGTCTATTCAAAAAATATATTTCAACAAACATCGACAGTCCATTCAAAAAATATATTTCAATCGATTTTATTGTCCCTTGTTTGTAATCATTTCCAGAATTGTGCCAGATTATAATGTTGGTGTTTTTTTACTTTCTATCTCTTCTTTGTGTTCCGTATGTACTAATTCTGTATATTTTGTATCGGAATCTTTGAAATGACGGTCGCATTTTTGTTGAGGACATCGATGGACATGAACAAAGCGAACGCATAATGTTATCCATGTTATTATCATTATCATATTCAACCATAGTAGTACAGATGTAGAATGAATACTAGTAAAAAATTGCACACTCCATAGAAGAGTCACAATCGTTGTTATTAATGTCAATACAAACATAATGAATAACACATCACGGACATTATTTGCCTCGCGATATACAAATATATGTGGAACGTAAGTGTTTTTGATTATGAATAATATTGTCATAGTAGAAATGTTTTCACCGGATGCTTTAGAAAATATCTATCTCATTGCTGCAACTTGTCGAAGAAAATATCCACATACATATCGTAATTTATTTTTAGAAGAGCGTTTGGCTGTATTGCCATTATTAAGTGAACCGATTCAGTCCACATTACATCAAATAATACAAGGGAAAGTGGAGCCGGGAACAACATGTCTTTATCAAAATTGTGACAATATTATGGACTCAACTGGTCACTGTGGATGTGAGCAACATGGTGAAACAATTGTACAAGATATAATGATGTGTAGAAATTGTGATACATACGGATTTCCTTGTCCGAATTGCAAAGTGGAAGTCTTTCAGAAGCAATTATCAAATGCAGTAGAAGATTATTAAAAAAAGAAGGAGATACCTTCCATTAAATTGTTGATTCGATGACAAGAGCTTACTGTAGCATGGTTCAATCATAAAACAAAAATACGAAAATAAAAACAATACTCTATAAATGTATATTATATTTACGCAAACCTTTTTTAATCATGAACAAAGTCACTTTTATATTAGGTTGACCATCCCACTTTTTTCGAACAGCCTTTGTAATTTTCTTCGCCAACCCAAAATCAATAATTCGGAGACAACCATCCTTATTCACCATCAGATTCAATGCATTACCATCATTATGAAGAATATCCAATTCATCCAATTTCACCATAATAAACTCCAAATCTTCTCGCAATTTGTCAGAACGACCTTTCAACACATCAACTACTCTAGATTCCATAGGTTCCATAAATATGCGCCGATTCTTCAAATCAACATGCATCACTTCTGGCGCAATCCCCGCCTCTGCAGCTTTCCTTTGAAATTCGGCCTCTTGTTGAATACGAGCAGCAGACTTACTTTTCTTAAACTGTTTCATAGCCGACCTCAAGCCATTTGGAAAAATTACCAATGACACGACACCCTGCGCACCATCTTCACCCATCTGTTTAAGAACCTTAAAATCTTCCATTTTTTTATTCGATGACAATAGTAGAGATTATATATACTTATCTTATGACCTACATATATGAAATATATCAAATGCAAAAAATGTTATATTAATTTCTGTACCTTTTGAATGAGATTTTCTACCCCAGACACTTTGAAATTTAATATTTGATGTATTGCGTTGGTGGAATTGTGAAGCGAGTTATATGTTACTGTTGGTGCGATTTCTTGAATAATTTCAACGGTTATCATTGTATACACTTTCATTAATTGCGACGGTGGAACAGAGATAAGGAAATCCCACAACTGAAATATTTCTTCAAATGGTACTGTTTGTGTAAACCAAAGCATGAACCATTTGACAGTGATTAGAGAAGAGAACATTTCCATCTCTTTTGTTAACATTTGTGCAATGATAGGCCGCGTTCGATATATTTTCTTTCTAAATTCCCCAAACCAATGTATACGATACCATTCAAACCATTTTGTATTAAAATCTGGCATCAATGGACGAATCATGCCAACAATTCTAGAGAAACACCACCAAGTATCGGCACGCGCATGCTCCGTCGACTCAAAAACCTTCCACAATATAGTCATGCTGTAATTAAATCCTTGTAAATAAGAATCTCCTTGATTTGTTGCAGCATATTCGATTAATAGTTCTTGAACGACATCGCCACCAAGTTCTGGATGTTCAGGCCAAGTTCGTGGTATATCTGCAGCAATATCATGACGTACATTGTCACTGACATTTGTACGATTATGAATAAATTCATAGTAGACACGACGCTTTGATAAAATGTCGTCGACATTACCCATTAAATTCTTTCTCCATATCGAACATCTCATTGATTTTGTCCGTGACATCAAATATCATGACGAGTCAGAGGCTTATATATATCAGCCAAAATTATTTTCTTTTTTTTCGAAAAAATCCCAAACAACAACCGAAAAGCAGCGTATTTAAGGTTGTGTCTTGAACACATCTAAAATGTTTTCAAAAATATTATTGTTAACTGCACTCACTGCTTCATCTGCTATTGAATTGACTCCCGATAATTGGGAATCGGAAACCAATGGCAAAAGTGTCTTTTTGAAATTTTTTGCACCATGGTGTGGTCATTGCAAAGCTATGAAACCGGCATGGGATTCGTTGATGACAGAGTACGAAAATAATCAACAAATTCTTATTGGAGATGTGGACTGTGTTGGTAGTGGTAAAGAACTGTGCGAGGCAAATGGTGTCAAAGGTTTCCCGAGCGTGAAATATGGCTCGCCTGCCGAGTTGCAAGATTATAAAGGTGGTCGAGAGCTGGATACTTTGAAAGAATTTGCAAAAAGCCTTAAGCCACCTTGCAATGTTGATAGTTTTGAAAATTGTGATGAAAGTGAGACTGAAGCTATTGAAAAGTTGAAAGATGTTTCTGAATTTGATTTGGGTGGAAGAATTTCGGATTTTGACCAGAAATTGACGGGTATTGAAACGGAATTTGCATCTTCTGTTGAAAAATTGCAGAGTCGGTATTCAGAGTTGGTTGTAAAAAGAGATGCAGATTCGGCAAATTTGAAAAAATCTTCTAATATTGGTATTGTGAAGGCTCTTCTGCAAAAAATGAAGAAAAATAATGAGCCAGATTCTGGTAAGAATGAACTTTAAAGTAAATACAAAATATATTCTAATTCAAAAATTCTCAATATTCTCATGTATTTCATATTGTATTCATGTATTTCATATTGTATCTAAGCTTTCATATAACATCTAATCATTTATATTAGCTCAGAAATGGTCGCATCTCATCTATGATGCGCAAACATTTGCCTCTCGCGTGGGTACAACATTATCGTCGACGCTTACCCCGATGAGTATTGTTTCCGTTGTATTTATTACGTTCGCTTCTTCTTACAGGCCATTCTGGTACGTCATTGCAGTATTTACTGTCTTCGAATAAAGGCGACATTGCTCTTTTTCTTTTTTTATTGTTACTATTGACATGTTGATTATCCGAGTGATACTCATCCGACTCTTCATCTAATTCTTCCTCTTCTTCACGGTGTCCAAACTTTTCATAGTCATCATCGTTGCCTCTCTTACGGTCAAATGACAAATTCATTCTACGGCGACGTCCATGAGAAGAGTTCTGTGACGGACGGCGGGAGTTACGTGAGTAAGAAGGAGCATCTCCATCACGTTCAAATGTCAGGTTCATAGGACGACGATTCCCCGACCGAGCATTTCTACGTGAATTGCCATTGAAACGTTCTTTTCTTTGGACCGACGGTGGCTGCTGTTTTCTTTCCGAAGATTTGGGGGTTGTAAAAGCGGAATGATATTTTTGCCACCACTTTAATTTACCATTGTGCACCCGGTTGTTGTGCACCCGGTTGTTGTGCACCCGGTTGTTCCGGCACTCGTAAATGACATCTCGGGCAATCTCTAATTTGGAACCGCGACATTGTGAAATAATTTTTTCTCTTATAGAGTCTGAATATTTACAACCATAGTCAAGAATATTTTCCACACACAGAACAAAATCTTTAAATTCATCAGAACCATTCATTAATCCAATATCGATTGCTAAATCTTCGGACATATTTACCACAATAGAATTGTTCTTATATAGTAGTTGGGGTCATTATGAAAAATATATGTGGTAAGTATATGAAAAATAGAGAACAAAAAATCGATACAGTGGTTCTTGAATAGATATAAATCTTTATTTTATCCACATTCCGAAGAATGACAATATTTTCCCAACACTACAATGCACAAGTTTGTTCATTCAAATGCAACCATCATAAAACACCCAGCTTCAAAATGACTATTTAACAATTATCACATTCCTAAAATAAATGCGATACAACATAGTATTTGTAGGTTCGGTTGGAGCTGGCAAAACTTCCATCATCCAGAAATATCACAACGACACACACAACACAAAAACAAAGTCAACAATAGCGGTCGATTTCATCCAAATGACAGTCGACGACTACGAAATCTCGGTCTGGGACACATGTGGGCAAGAGAGATTCCTATCACTATCAAGTTCATATTTTTCACGCGGACATGTTTTTATCCTTGTACATGACATCTCTAAAAAAGAGCTGGATTCCGACCTCAAAAAATGGTATAAACGCATTGTTGACAAAAAAGCGGCTCGACATACACCTATTGTGATAGTTGTCTCAAACAAAACTGATTTAAGTCCATTCTGTCAAAATGATATCAAAAATTGGATTGAACAAAATCAATTCGACCATATTTACACATCGGTGGTGAATGGTGAGGGTATTCAATCGTTGTTTGGGCAAATTGCTACTGCTATTAAAGTTCACCAATTTGATTGGGATGCGCCTTCGTTACCTACACTCATAGCCACTGACCAACTTCGAACGGCACCTGGATGTGCTTGTTGATATATTTCATACATCTTTTTGTGCAAATCATCCAATATTGTTTGTATATATGGTCCGAAAGTATCGACATCAATATTTACAATACTTTTTGAGACATGTAAATATAAAAATTGTGCTTTTTTTTCGTTCTCCAGCCAGTTGAGTGTCATGTCGAAAACATTATTTCTGTATTGTTGTTTCCATGAATGCAATTTTCTTATTATTTGTATCTCTGGTGCCACAAGAATCTCATGTAAAGATGGTGTACGAATTCTAGACCAGGAACCGGAGGCAGTGACTTTGATGGAACTGATTGAGAGTGGTGCGCAGAAGGATTGTATATTTTCATTACTTATATGTGACATTTTCATAAAAGAAGAATACTTTTATAGGCCATTGTGACTAAGAAAGGCGTTTAAATGGTTGGATGTGCCGTGTACAATATCTGCTGCATATTCTCTCCATGATGTATGTGACGCATCTTCCACAATTTGATTGATGCGGATTCCCGCTTCATCATTCCATTCGCCAGGCACAAAACAATCATGGATATGATTACGAATCTTACTAATGGTACGTTTCTTATCTTGAAATATAACATTTTCAGTTGAAAGCAGCAGATACCAAAAGGAGGAATACAGTCTCATGGATGCATACGCTTTCCGTGTTATAGATATAAAAGTACGGAAAGTAGCCGAGTTTCGACCACCCATAGCATTCACCATATCGTCAGTGATGCGCATGGATTTTTGAATGTTTTTAGGGTCTTCACCAAGTATATATCCAAAATCAACATGAGCAAGATGTGCTTTTGGGGTAACCATAATATTTTCTAAATGACGGTCACCCAATCCCATAGTAAATGCTAATAAACATGCGCCTGCACATGATTTGACAAATCGACTGCGAACATTTTTGATTGAATCGTTTTGATTGGTAGATAAGATATAATTAGTTAATGTTGTCTGACGTCGTATATCATATAATGTTTTGGCATTGTCCATCATCACTACACAACCACCACCGGCATTCAGTGGAAAAACTGTGTATGTATGAACGAAGAGATTTTGAGTCAAATTGTTTATCCAATATCCGATAGTCATAGCTAAACGGTCTGTTCGCACATCTTCATTCTTCAACAAACAGTGTAAGCTCTCTCCATTTGTCAATTGCATAGAGACTCTGACTGGTCGTGTGGACGATTGTAATCTTTTCATGTTAAAAATGCTTTTGACGGATAGTGCTGGATTCCAAGGCAATCGCACTGACGAATAGCGCGCGAAAAATAAATGTGGTGATATGCCCAGAATCAATTGCTTCAGGACAGCTTGAAATAATATCGATTTTTTTAATTCCATCAATAGATTTGGACTCATTAACGAACATAAACGATTCTGCATTTGAATTAACGTCTTGAAATGAGTTTTGTTTTTGGCTATATCACATTCAAACCAAAGGGCATATGTCATACTTTGATTTTTTAGAGATATTTTTAAAAGACCATGTTCGTACAAAGGTGGATATTTTAGACACATGTGAACCCACCAAAACATCATATTGACATGAACAACGGGTTGAATGCGATTCCATGTTTTAATTACCTGTTTCATGAGACGAACATGGTGCAATAGAGGTGTTAATCGAAGAATATCACTGACGAACAGTGTTTTACGACACGTGCGACTACAAAGTAATTGACGGCAAGTATTTTTACTGACGTGTTCGTTTGGCATTGACATTATATTTTTTTGTTGAGACATGCTTAAAACACTATGAAGTTGCCATTGAATATGACCATCAAATTCTCGATAATGACTCTTTAAAAAATCACATTCTATCTGTAAATACCGACGACAGGGCAATTTGTATTGAAGTCCGCGATAAATACCCAAGACTGTATTTACAGCATAGTTCCAATCTTTATCCAACAATCGAAGAAGAAACAATTCACCAAATGTTACTGGCATAACTGCCAATGATTTAATTAACCATTCCATACGAGAGATTTGGCGAATAGAGACAGCACAAGAAATACAAGTACGCACCCTATTCTTACATTCTACAAACGGCATACATTCACGTTCTCGAGAACAAGCATCACAAAATATACGACCACATGAACGACAATGGTGTTTTCTTTTAAAAAAATTAAAAAACACATTGCAGTCAAAACAAGTCAACACGTGAGCATCTGGAATCCAAGTCTTTGGTACACGAGGGCGAATAGTCAAACTATGATTTACACTCTCCTTGTGGTCAACATGCATAGACATTGACATCATTTTTGGTCGAATATATTGAAAGAGAGAGATGTAAATACATCAAATCATATAAGTTACTCATATTTTATTTTTTGTCTGTATTAGTGTAATGTTGTATATGAAAATGGAAGAATTGATGTTGTGGGTTGTTATCATTGCTTCGTTGCTTTTTATTGGTGTGTTTGTGCTTGTGCGTTTACGTGGTTCGAAGCTCTCTGTCGATGATGGACTCAAAAGTAGTATGAAGAAAAAAAATAGAAAAAGTAGGCCAACGAGTCCGTCGTTTGATAAAAGTGGGTTAATTAAACGTATTAGAAGAAGAAAAAAAGGTAGCTCTGAACATATCTTGTAATGTATTTAAATATTAAGTATAAATATTCACATTTCAAATAATTCTTTCATGACTGTCATTTTCTTGTATTGGTTCGTGCGATGATTTGCGGAACTCTCAAGTATTATTCAGTGTATCTTGTGTGGACGTATTGTGTAAATCTACCTTCGGCCGAAAAGAAGATTGCACCTCCCAACTCGCTCAAATTCTTGCGACATATTTCTTTCAACATCTCTCCTTTTTTTTCGGCCTTTCTGCCATTCTCGTGGTAGAGTCTTTTTCTTTCTGCCCACAACTCGTTTTCTTGCAAGTGTCGCTCGTACATCTCTTCGTAATCACTCTGTATTTTCCGCCCAATGCTTGTTCTTTTTCGCATTTCATCCATATGATGCAAGAGACGCGAGGAACTGAGAAAAACAGCATCGATGCACATTTCGATTTTCGTACGTAACCACTCTGTTGGCGATGGCAAAGCAGTGTAATTTTGTGTCCGAAGGACTGACCGAAACATAGTTTCCAAAAAGGTCGCCATTTGGACAGAAAAGGTACTGATTGGTGCCACATGCAACTCTTTCAAATATTCAGCCGCATCTCGGGAGCACCGCTCTGCCAGGCAGACATCCAAATCTCCGTGTTCCTCGTACATTTGCATGTATACATCCGAATTTGGTTCGAAGAGACCCCCCACTCCTTTGGCCTGCAATTGTTCGACAAATGCGGAAATGATATTGTTGCGCGCCATGTCAGTGCAACAACAAAGAATATATTTATAGTGTTTCACCACCAAATGTGATGAAACATTCGTAAAAGATTCTTTGACACAAACGACAAGTTCATTTTTTGGAAGAGAATAATTCACCCGATTGTGGATTATTCTCGTGAGATTCTTTGACACATCGTATAAAAGTATAATGTCATATAGAAAGAAATGATTATTAAATTAAATGTAGGTGGTCAATTGTTCATCACAAGTAAGGAGACCATTACTAATAAAGATTCAATGCTTTCTGTAATGGTTGAGCATGCGAATCCTGCTCAACTGGTTGATGGTGCACTTTTTATCGACAGAGACCCTGAAATTTTCCGATGGATATTGAATCATCTCAGGGGGTCCGAAGTATTGCCTCGCAAAAATTCTCCTGAATTGTTCCAACTTTGTGAAGAAGCAAGCTATTTTGCTATTGACGGACTCGCATTAAAAATTAAACATTTAATGAGTCCTACATTCTCTAGTGGTGAACACGTGACAGTACAAAAGGGTGACCGTCATACTAAATTTACAATTGTCGAAATTGAAGAAGCTGGATATTTGGTTACGCGTGGTGGTAACAAATTCAGAATTAATGCGTCCGAAAATATAACAAAGACGTCGATTGAACAGGGTGATGTCGTTATGGCTTATCATGTGTCATATCATAGACATATGCCGGGGCTTGTCATTACTGTTTCTGGTCGTGAAAGTCAAATCCAATTTAATGAAGAGGAGTTACAAACAAGTTGTAAAATAACTGGAGTGCGATTTTAATTTGTTTCGGAGTATTTAGTTAGGTAGTGTGTGTGTTAATGTTGCAATATTTGTTGTTTCTTTGTATTATAATTGTTACAATGTATAGTTACTACTTTCATTTTTTTAGTAAAAGAATGTCACCCGTTATGATTGCATATACTGGTGACAAACATCCTCGGTATTTTGAAAGGAAATTTATGAATGAAAAGGCAGACTTATTTGTTTTTAAAAATAGAGCATATCGTTCGAGAAGAGTGAGATTCGTGGCAAAGAACAACGAAATGGATTATTTCATGACGTCACATTACAAACATTTGTTGCTTGTACATTCATTGGATTATCATATTCCAATTTTTTATGATACAAATATCTGTATCAACTATACTCATCAAAATCATACAGTTGCGGTATTGTGGCACAAAGCAATGCCACACACATTCGAAAATATTCATATATAGCTTCTTCGAAAATTTACTACATTTATTTACATTTTTTTTGCTATTGAATACACTATTGGAAAAAAAAAATCTCCATACCAAATCCCAATTAAAGTGTGGACGTTCCAGCTATTTAAGAGTATGCACCACTGCAGTCGTACCCATTAATGTCTATTATTTACTTACGAAATGCCGTCTTTGGTGTAATATTGATTGTTATCTGTATTCGCTTTTCCTCCCTGTTGACGAACAGTTCTAACACCTGCCGAGAAGATGCCGAGTGCCCGCGCTTTCATACTTGTTTTTGGTCTCACAGAAATGCCAGGGGGCACTGCATCCCCTTCTACCCCGTGAATAAGACTCTTTGCCACGAGCGGTGCCAGTCAGAGAGCGTGCTATATGAGAGAGAGTTTTGGTCTCGACAGGCCCAACATTTTATGTATTTCCCAAGCGTGACCAATGATACCTGTGTGGTTGGCTTTCGTAGTGTGCCGTTGTTGAATGTTGGGGGTGCTGCTCCTGAAAAGCCGACGGGGGTGGTGGTCAGTAGAGAAAATCTTTGGAGAGAGTGGTTTGTGGTGATGTGTCACGAACTGTAAAGAATATCTTTTTGTTCTTTTCGATTTATTGTAATCAAAAAATGGATGTATAAGTATGAACATATTATTTTTGTATTATGTTCCATACTTTCCAGTCGACAGAGCCGCGACCATTCAGAAAAAAACAAAAACAAAAAAGAAGGAATATGAACAGAAAAAACATCAACTTTACTTTAAAAACATTTGTTGGCGTTAATAAAAATATCAAAATCAAATACGGCACAACCTTGAATGAGTTGGACAATCTTATCAAAAAAGCATACAATGTCAAAAACGGAGTCAAATTGATTGTTCAAGGTATTCAGATTAATAAGCAGCTTGATAAAGAACAAACAATAGGTGACTTAATTAAGGCCGACACACAAAAGCAATATACAATCTATGTAGTGTTTCGGCCATTACCAGGTACGGGCACCGCATCGCGAAGTTACGAAAGTGACAGCAGCATTGAATCGGCAGCAGAGGAACAATATTCGTCAGAAGAGGAACCACAGGAGGAACAAGATTCGACAGCAGCGGAGTCAGCAGATTCGGCAGAAGAAGAAGATTCGTCAGCAGTGGAGGAGGCAGATTCGGCAGCAGAAGAAGATTCGTCAGAAGATTCGTCAGAAGATTCGGCAGACTTGACCGAAATGAAATTTGATGAATTGAAACAAATGGCCTCCAACATGGGTCTGGCAGACGATGATGTAGCCAAATTTGGTAACCGCATTTTCAAAAATACATACATCAAAGCAATTCTGGCATCTCTTAAGAAAGAGGAGGAGGCATCAGAAGAAGATTCGGCAGAAGAAGAAGATTCGGCAGCAGAGGAACAATATTCGTCAGAAGAGGAAGATGAAACAGATGCATCAGAAGAGGAGGAAGAGGAAGATGAAACAGATGCATCAGAAGAGGAGGAACAATATTCGTCAGAAGATGTTCCAAAAAGGGATGTTGTTCCAAGTGACGCAATATATTAAAGATTGTACCACCCCCACCACCGAAAAAGATAAAGAACAGCAATATATGATACTCTAATATGAAATATATTACTATATATAGTTGAGTCCTCAATATACATGAGTCATCCACTCGTTATTCTTATCATTGATGACAGTAAAGGTTATACATTGTATTTGAAGAAACTTATCAAACATACAAATGTTCATGGTCGTCCAATACAAATCATATCCATTGATAACATTGAACAGGCTCTTCCACAAATCTCGGAGGGTCAGTTCGACATCATTTTTGCAGATGATGTCTTTCCAAAGTCGAAAATGTCAGGGCATCGATTGCTCCAACATATTAAATGTCGACAGGACGAACATCGTGTTCTCATCTCTGGTCGTAAGCTCATCAAAAAAGTGTCGTTGGATGATGTCCTGCTAAATGATGTCATGTTAATAAAAACAATATCAAAACGCGACCTTAATAGTGTATACATGGGCAAACTTATCTCGGTAGTCTCACAAAAAAAAATGATACAGGTGTCCAAAACACATTAACTTATACTTTATTGTTTACTGTATATTTTTTTACAAGCTATAATGGCATTTTCACTGTTATAAATCCATTCAATGCGTTCCCCTTTGAGATTTCGAAATGTCTCTGGGTCTATCATCACATTATGTTTCGTTTTAACAGCCATCCAATTATCCACTTCTGATGGCTCTTCAAAAACCATAGAGAAGACATCAAACTCAACACCGTCACGTTTAGCAAATCTATATTCACTTGATATTTTATTCTCAATAATGACACTGTTATCTTCTACAACCTCTGATGTTTGGGCATTTTTCGTTTCCATTGATGTCATTGTTTCTAATGAGAGAGAAGTAGAAGACTTAAGCATTTGTTAGACTGTTCACACCTTCATATATATCTAATCTACATTTTTTTTTGGATTTCACCTCCTTTTTTTTCCGGATTATGTCGATTTTTTACAACCAATCCTGCTATTCGCCACTGTCCATGAGACAGGCTGCCACTTTCTACAAACACCTTTATTTTGACACTCCACATCATAATTATTTTTCTTCCAATCATCAAAAGGTGACCATTGTGTCTGGTCATTCACATATACATTTCTATTCCAACTTGTCTGAGCACTTTTATTTCCACCAATCCACTCCTCATCACCACCACATGCATCGAACTGACCCTCAATTCTACTCGAACCCTTCCCTTCCGAACACCAACCGAAAGATGGACAAGATTCTTCGCCATTGGATGCGTTTCTTCCACGCGTCTTACCCATACAGACATTGTCAAGTGGATTCCAAGTAGAATCGGCACCCATCATATTTGACCAACATGTACATGTCCCATCCCCTTTAATTCCCCAATTGCACCAACCACCACCATTACATGCCATATAACAAAATCCTCGATTACAAATCGTTGTTGCTTTTTTAGATGCACTTGACTGACCAAAGGAACTCGTTGGTTGAAAAATATCCGATAGTTGCGAGAGTGGAAATGTTCCACCACCCGAACCCTTTTCCATACCCTCACATTGTTGACACGATTCTCCCCAATAGTTTGGTGCACAATCTGTACAAGACCAACTGGAATTTTGCGAATTGAATCCAATCGGTTCATTTGGATACCGTGGAACAAATGGTGCTAACATCCATGAACTTTTTTCAGTGACTAGACAGTTACAATTTCCAGTTCCATCCACCCCCGAGTCACATTTACCTTTCCTCGAACATTGATTTAATCCCGAACCCCCGGGACACATTTGACAGGATGCTCCCCAAAAGCCATCAGCACAAACATCACATTTACTATCTTGATTCCAATCACCACATTCACACAAAGAACCCGACCAAGAGATTATTTTATCAGGAAAGACAATTTTGGTGACTGGGTCTACATATTTATTTTGACCACAAGCACATGTCATTTTTTGATAAATGCCTCCTCTTCCATCAATGGCAGTTCTGCTAAAAGATGGAGCGCATGTACCTTTATTACCCGAACAGATTGAATTCTGTTTGCCAGAAATCCAATCGTATCCCGGGCAAAAATCACATGCTGGAGACTTCTGATAATGTTCCTGTTCACCGTTATTCAATTTGGCGCCAAAATATTGTTCTTGACATTGACATTGGCCGCTTCCATGCCAAGATTCTTCGCAACAGCTTTTGGCCAGACATCGTCCTCCATTATAACTGCCATTGTCTTGACAGTCGCTATCTTTCTCACATATTTGGCCGCCAAATTTGGAATTCCAGGTCGCGTCTATGGGGATATCTATCCCCTTACATTGACCTCGGCAATTTTCAGAGGTGAGGCAATCGGTATGGAGGGAACAGGATTGTCCATTCGATGTACATCTCTTTTCCCATGGATATTTCCCAGAAGCATCTTTGGGATTCTGCCGAAGGTGTGATTCGTCATCCATGCAAATACCACGGTTATTACATTTGACTGCGGATATCTCCGATAATAGTTTCCATACTTGACTTTTTGTTGTTTCATCACTGAATAAAACACGCGTTTCTGTTAATATATTCTGATTGAACGGGTCATATTGAATATTACTCCACTGACCATTTTGGATAGTTTGTATGTCAAAAACAGTACCATATTTACCCGAAGATGTTTTGACCATGGTACCCATTTGTATCCTATCGTTTTTTTCTACTGTTTTCGTGGGCACATCAGTACCATACGGACATCGATTACAATAATATCCAAAGTGATTTTCTTTACATTCGTCACAAATATGTCGACCATCATCAGGCGAGATTGTATTTGGAAAGAGTTCAGAACTATTCGACCATGGCCGCCATCCTTCAGCACAGACGGAACAATCCTCACCAGCATATCCTTTCGCACACTCATCACAGTTATCACCTGTCCACCCAGTCCTACATCTATTGCACGCAGGCGCATCCCCAGATGGTTCCGGTTTCCATCGTTCATTACAGACGGAACATGTCACGCCTGCCCACTGTGGGTCACAATTACAACTACCCGTACCATATTGACCCCAGTCACAGACTCCATGAGAGCCACATTCACAAGGTGAACATTGTGGACCCCACTGATTTTCCGAACATTCACAAGGGCCGATAATATAAGGATATTTCCATGTCATCCAGACACCAAAGAGAGCAAATGACATTGCACCAAATAACAACATTGACGAGGTGATTATTTGTATGAAAGACCAACGTTGACGCCTTTTGTTTTTTTGATGGACCAGTGCTGAAATCGTATGTACAAACCAAAAATGAAAAGATATTCCTCCGAAAGATATGAATAAGATGCCAAAGCTCCATCCTGCCGGTGTTTGTGGTGGGCGGTAACCAGAATCTTGCATTTTTTGAAGGCCTGACATTAAGAGAGCAAGACCACCAAAAATGGAAAAAAGGTTGATTGTTTTGAATAAATTATCACCATGCATTCTGTTCTGAGTAGATAGAGTATTTATACAATATAATCATAAGTATTTATCAATGCCGAATGTAGTGGTAAATCAAATTTATAATAATATCAAAGCGGATGAGAATAAATATGATTTCAAAAAAGCTCTGACAATTGTAGTGGTCACTATTATCACCACTGCTTTATTAGTTATTTTATGGGAAGAAAATATTCTCGATGATTTTTATCATTGGGGGCCACCATTCAAAGTTGGTAACATTGTCATTGAAACATGGTTCAAGTGGTGGCTGTATGTCACTTTGCTTATATGTTATCAGGTCGTACATGTTTATATCGAAGAAACTATTGGAAGGGATGTGGAAAGAAGACATATGAAAAAACACGAATGGACAAATTTCGAATTAATATTCTTATCATGTCATAATTTCTACAGATGGTTGGGAACAATTTTACATATTGTAGTAGCTGTGACAAGATTGGATATTTGGTTAATTATTGCTTTGGTGGATACTACTACAAGGATATTCATGTGGAAAAGGTATGACACGGATGGACGACGGCCAAGATTTTTTACCATGTAACAGAGACAAGATTTGGGACGATGCCGAGGGCCAAGATTTGGGACGCTGCAGAGTTTTGTAGAATAATACTATTAACTTGCCTTATCCAATCATTAGATATGTCTTTTATTTCTGTCAGTTCTGGATTGGTGGAACGATGTAGCGAGTGTCCAGAAGGCAGAGAGTCACATCGATATTGGCCATGGGGTGGTCAATGTCATCTGAAAGTGCATTGGAATGACGATGTATGGGAAGTTTCGTTTGTTGACACAATAGAGAGTATGGATAAATGGATAAGAGAAAATACTAAAGATGAACGGGAATTATTTTTTGATTGTGAATGGTCGAGATGGGATAATGGTATTGGATTGATTCAAATCGCTACCGGCGTGTCCAAGTGCAAAGTTATCATTGTTGATTGTACGGAAATGGAGATGTCATCGATTAGAAACATTTTCAAGGCATTTCGGATGGTTGGGTGGGCAACTTCCAATGACGTCACACGTCTCGAACAGGACGAAACAAAACGACATTTTATCATAGATAAAGTCACCGACTTACAAATGCTTATTTCTAAACAAGAAATGTTCAATAAATTAGGACAAGAAGAGAGAGAAAAAGTGGCGTCTTATGAACCACTTGATAAAAACGGCAATGTGCAAGAAAATAAGCGAATAAGGAATGGCAAAATCAGTCGTAATGTATGGAGTTTGGATGATATGGCCAAATGCTTTTTAGGGTATGAAGTTAAAGTACATTTGAAAAATCACAGAGGATGGAGTGATAAGAAATGGCAGTTCAAGGATAAGCATATTCATTATGCTGCGAATGACGTCATTGCCGTTGCATACATTTACGACAAATTGAAACATATTTATGAAAAGATTACTTTTTAATTTTTTGTTCAAGTTAAATTTGGAATGGATATTAAAACGTTATAAAAAAAAGGAGGAATTTTTTATAATACTGCTATATCTTCAGTTACTATTGCTCTGGAACCATATTGCAATCCTATTTTAACTGCGCACTCTGGCATCCGAGGAAGTGCGTCCTGAACCATTTGGACCATATTCAGATAATGAATTTTATCGTGTTGGACATTTTTTAGTTTCTGCAGCAATTCATTATAAATTTCTTTGGCAGATTGAATGTCCGTTTCAATTTTAAGAGCTTCAGTACTTTTTTTGATGCGTTTATTACTAGTTGTATTTAAAAATCTCTCCTGGCGTTTACTTTTGACGTAAAATTTTTCTGAACGCTCGGCCGAGTCTATTGCAAGTTTGCCGTTGTGAAATGGAATCAATACAAAAACAAATTGTGATGGAACACCGTTGGTATGGGAGGAGTAGTTAATACCTAATTCAAAAGCATTATCTTGACCTGTTTTTTTATTCACACATTTCTTTTTAAAGTAAAGGTGAGATTGTTCCAAATCGGATGGTGATATGAATATACCATTTTCTCGACGCAGTCTAAAAATTGTTTTAGATTTGATATCAGGAACGCGCACAAGAACGCGCTGACTGTTCTCAAAAAAAAGAGATATGCACACAAAAACTTTTTTAAATTGTGACATCTTATTGCTCAATCTTAAAGCAGGATATTCCTTTTTGACTGGTTCGTCCCTGTATAAAGTATTCCCATTTGAATCATGGACAAAATTGACAAGCATATCACTCACAGGTATGTTGCGCACCTGGTCAAATTCAAGGCAAGGACAATCCACATTTTCGATAGTATTTTTCACAATTGGAGCATTTTTGGGAATTTCTTTAGAAAGTGCAGGGATGGCCATTTGGAGCTCGTCAGTGTCTACCCATTCGTCTTCACTGTCGATTTCCATGCTTTCTGGATGATTTAATGCACTCATTATTTTTTTGGAATAGATGGGCTCTGATATTGGGCTTTTGTTATATTCTTAGAATATGTTTTTTTTTTGGTGAATTTTTAGAATAGTCCTGAAATATTTATTAACAAAATTACATTATTTAAGACACGCTAGAATACAAAAAATGTCCGAGGTAGACGACAAAACTGTACGCTTAGTTGTCAGTGTAGTGAATCAACTTAAAGAAGAGGGAAAACCACCTTGGAAAAAGATGACCAATGGGAGATGGCGGAAGGTCGCAAAAAGTGTTGACATGTTAGGTGTTCATGGACTAAGTGCGGACGAATGCAAAAAAATATACGGCAAACACAAAAAGAAAAAGAGCAAAACAAAAGCAAGCAAACTAAAAGCCGTCCCTGCTGCTGACGACCTTCCAAGAACATCAACAACGAACGCCTTCAGCCAAATTTTCTCGGACACCGACGACGACGACGACGACATTTCGTCGCAGCTGCTACTCGCTGTCGCTGCCAGAAATGCAAAAAAAGTCAAAAGACTTCTCCAAGTAAAGGACATTGACGTCAATGTACGCGACGAAGATGGCTGGTCGCCACTGTACCGGGCGTGTTTGAATAAAGACCTGCGCATCGTCATTTTGTTGTTGGCAGTACCTAACATCGACGTCAATCGTCGCTGTCCGTCCGACGGAACAACGCCGCTACATGTCGCGTGCAAAAGTGATTCGGGAATCGTGGAACAGTTACTCCGGAATAAACGCATCAATGTCAATCTCCTCACCACTAATGGGTTAACGGCACTGTACGTTGCGTGCGAATACGGAGTAGACTCCAACGTCAAGCAATTGGTCAAAGCAGCGGACATTGACGTCAATAAAACTCAAAGCGAAAATGGGTGGACACCACTAATGGCTGCGTGTGATAGGGATGACAAAAATGCACAGCGCAAGTGTATCGAAATATTGCTCGGCGCGCCGGGCATTGACGTCAATCAACCATTGACTAGCGGAGCAACAGTAACGCCGCTGTACATCGCGTGCAAGAAGGGTAACTGGGACATCGTCGTTTTATTGTTAATGTTTGACGAAATTCAAGTGGATGAAGCTGCATGGGCAATAATCATCAATGTCATGCAATATCCAGTGACACGCCAGAACGAGATAGCAAACATCATTGAAAACAAATTGGACGAGGACGAGGACGAAAACTTGAAAA
>Ga0209533_1001844_pt1 | contig 19657 bp, 7 predicted proteins | sample COG_04_FD_184748 | JGI IMG/M metagenome (GOLD analysis project Ga0209533, IMG submission 184748) | Pelagic Microbial community sample from North Sea - COGITO 998_met_04 (SPAdes) (version 2) | ecosystem: Environmental > Aquatic > Marine > Neritic zone/Coastal water | place: Helgoland, sampling...
ACTTTTTTAAGAATATTTTTATCGGTACGTAAAGAGATGGCTTCGAGCTCAGAAAAAAGCACTTCATTGTCTAGTAGCAAAGCCAAATCCCTTTTAACTTCAGGATATTTAGAAACTTCTTTGTAAGAAATCTTTTGATCTTTTAACAATTCTAAAATCGCCTCCCAATTTAAATCAGCATAATAAACGTCTTGCTTTATTCCGAAAGGCTTTAAAATACTAGAACGTACATTCCCAATTTCTACTACCTTTTTCTTTCTTATTTTATAAGCTAAACCTTCTGCATAAAAGTCGTTTTGAATAGGACTTAAAGAGATTCCATCATTTAAACCGAGGCTTTTAAGTATTTTTTCTACAATTCCTTTTAGATAGAAAAAATCAACTTTATCTTTAGAGGAATTCCAATTAGATGCTTGTTTTTTACCTGTACTCCAAAGAGCCAAATGCCTTTCTTCGTGATGTTTTTCGCCAAATTTATTGTACGTTTTACCAAACTCATAAAGAAGAACATCTGCTTTTTTTCGATTAATATTATAGGCTAAACTTTCCAAGCCACCAAATAGTAAGGTTTGACGAAGTGCATTTAAATCCTGACTTAATGGGTTCAATAAAGAAATTTGGGCTTCTTTTTTTAAAGACTCAATACCATTGGTATAAGAAGCCTTTGTAAGTGAATTACACATCGCCTCATTAAAGCCACTTGAGCTAAGTAAATCGGCTATTCGCTCTTGTAGTTTGTGTGCGTCTGGCTTTGGATTTATAGACAAGGATGCATTAATTCGTCCAGTCATTCCAACCGTATTGTAGCCATAAATACGGAGTATTTCTTCAATAACGTCTACCTCTCTGGTAACATCAGCTCGGTATGGAGGAACAGCTAAACTAAATCCTTTGTCAGATTCTTTAAGAATATCAATTTCTAAATTACCAAGAATTTGTTTGATGGTATTTTTATCGATTACCTCACCAATCAAACGATTGCATTTGTCAAAAGTAAACTCAACCTTAAAATGCTCTATTGGCTTTGGGTAAATATCAATAATAGCAGAACTCACTTTACCTCCTGCAATTTCTTGAATTAATAACGCTGCACGTTTTAGCGCCCAAATAACCGTATTGGGGTTTACCGATCTTTCGAAACGGAACGAAGCATCTGTATTGAGCGCATGACGCTTGGCTGTTTTACGAATTGCTACTGGATTGAAGTAAGCTGATTCGATAAATACAGAAGTAGTTTTAGAGGTTACACCAGACTCTAAACCTCCGAAAACTCCAGCGATACACATCGGCTCTTCACTGTTACATATCATTAAATCACTTGAATCTAGTTTTCGCTCTTGCTCATCAAGAGTCACAAACTTTACATCTTTTGCTAAGGTTTTTACCTTTATTTTATTGCCTTTAATTTTTGATGTATCAAAAGCATGCAGTGGATTTCCTGTTTCGTGAAGTACAAAATTCGTTATGTCAACTATATTATTAACTGGGTTTAAACCAATAGCCTCTAACCTAGTTCGCAACCATTTTGGAGATTCGGCTACCGTAATACCTGATAGGGTAAGTCCTGCATAACGAGGGCAAAGCTCACTATCCTCTACCTCTACTTCAATAGGGAAATTGGTGTTGTCTATATTAAATTTCTCTAAAGAAGGTTTCTGTAATTCGGCCGCTATTCCTATGGAATGTAAACCAGCTCGAAGGTCTAAAGCAACTCCAATGTGCCCCATAGCATCAGATCTGTTTGGTGTTAAACCTATTTCAAAAACAGTATCTGAATCTAACTTAAAATAAGAACTCGCAGGTGTACCATTTTCAGCTAAAACATCTAGCTCCATAATACCATCGTGCCCGCCTCCTAAACCTATTTCGTCAGAGCTACAGAGCATACCTAAAGACAATTCGCCTCTTATTTTACCTTTTTTAATCTTAAAGGATTCTCCTTTAGCATCATATAATACCGCACCAACTGTTGCAACGACGACCTTTTGGCCTTTAGCTACATTAGGAGCACCACACACAATCTGAAGCGTTTCTGCTCCCACATCAACTTTCGTAACCTTTAACCTATCGGCATTAGGATGCTGATCGCAAGAAAGCACCTCACCAACAACCAAACCTTTTAAGCCACCTTTAATACTTTCAATCTCTTGAATACCTTCAACCTCAAGACCTGTATCGGTTAAAACCTTTGCACAATCTATGGCGTTTAGTTTAACGTTTAAGTAGTCTTTTATCCAACCGTATGATACCTTCATAATAATTCTATTTTTCGCGAAAAACCAAAAGTACGGATTGTACAGGAAATAGAATATTTAAACCACAAAAAAAGGAACCAAAAGGCTCCTTTAATATTTGATCTGTTTTTCTAGTGGGCTATAATGAGCTTTTGAATGTCTGTATTTTTACCATTCACCACAAAAGAATAAAAATAAACACCCGAACTAAACTCATTTAATTGAATAGAATTTAAAGATGATATAACATCATTGTACACTTCATTACCTAAAACATCAAATAAAACAAAATCTACAGCTACTGAAGAATAACTGTTTACGTATAAAACATCATTAGCAGGATTTGGATACACACTAAAATGGCTTTGTGTTTCTTCTAGACCAATAGATGGAGGGATTGAGGTGTAAATTACATCTACACAGGTTTTAATAGACGAATCAGTAACTACAGAAAAACAGTAGTTAACTGTGTAGCTAAATTCATATTCAGGCATTACAAGGTAAGATGCAAAAGAGCTAGTTACTTCACCAGATGACATGAATAGTGAGTTGGGAGAAACATCAGTTGAAGGACCGTAACAATATTCACCCCAACAAAAATAATTAGTGTAATTTGGATTATCCTCAGATGTAAATTCACTAAATGCTGGTGATCTAGTTACGATTACCTCAGCATTTAAATTTGTATTATTTGTAATGTCAAAATCTAATTCCATTTGATAATATTCCTCATGTGGCTCATAATAAATATCAGGAGAATTAATAATAAAATTTTGTGAAATAGCAACTGAGCTTCCAATAGTACAAAATGCAAGTAAATTTAAATAAGTTTTCATAAAACATCTAATTATATAACTAAATGTTTAATCAATTTTTATACCAAGAATATTTGCTCGTATTTCAGTTTTGGGATGAGTTGCTTAAACCAAATAATTACATCCTATATTTTAATACAGTAAATGTGTGCTTTTTGCCAAAATAATTGAATTTCAATCCACAAAAAAAGGAGCCAAAAGGCTCCTTTTTGTTAAAATACGAGATTTTTAGTGGGAAATTACCAACTTTTGAACTTCTGTATCTTTACCATTTATGGAAAACGTGTAGAAGTAGATCCCTGCATTAAATTCGTGCAGTTGAATTGATTTTGATGTGGTAATTACATCGCTGTAAATTTTATTGCCTAGCATGTCATACATCATAAAAGTACCTTCTTTTTTTGAGGACTGCTTTAAATATAAAATATCGTTAGCTGGGTTCGGGTAAACACTAAAAAGAGTTTCGGTTTCTTCTATTCCAACAGGTACACTCATAGAAGTGAAATTTACATCAGTACAAACTTTATTAGAAGGATTGTCGACTACTGAAAAACAATAATTGATCGTTAGTTCAGTTTCTACTGGCATTGAAGATACGGTCCCTTTAAAACCATCAAAGGAAGCGCCAGCATTTATAATCATTGGAGTTGTAGAAACGTTAATATGAGGTGGATAACAAGTTGTTCCCCAACAAAATGTAGACGTAAAACCCTCTAATGAATCGTATGTTTCCGGAATTAACCTGGTAACAATTACCTCAAGATCTCCAGCTGAGTTATTGGTTACATCAAAACTCGCATTGAGTGTTTCATTTGGTAATCCAAAATAAGATTCGGAAGGATTAATAGATAAACTTTGAGCTAGAGTAGTCAAACTTACTAGTATTGCTAAAGAGAATAGAATTTTTTTCATGTGACAATCTGTATTAATTACAGTTTAATTTTTTTCTGAATTTACTTAAGGATATTTAACTTCTCCGAACGCAATTTACCTGCAATACTAATATTTACAATGTAAATACCAGAATTTAAATCAGCAACTGGCAGCTCAACTTTGGTAAAACCTGCGTTCATTGTTGAGGAATTGGTAAATACTTTTTGGCCTAAAGCGTTGGTTAATTCTACCAGTACTTCGTTGGATTCAACCAAATTCAATTCTACAAAAGCAGTGTTTTTTGCTGGGTTAGGATAAACCGATAATTGATTTGCTGAGAATTCTTCAACACCGATGCTTGCATCACATTCTTGAAGCGCTGCAACCATATCATTTTGAGACTGTCCGCCTGGAGCCCATCCTTCAGAGAACCAAGAAACCTCAGAAAAACCTGGGTTTTGTGTGTTTGGGCATACTATAACATACAAAGGAATACCACTGGTCTCTAAACTTGATGCATAATGAAAATATTGCAAATAGGCATCGTAGGAATATTCGAATTTTGGATATTCAGCACCCCATCCTAGACCACCAATAACAGCAGCATCATCAGTAGTTTCAGTGGTTATACCATAAACCTCAAAGCCTTGATTTCCAGCCCCAAATTGATTCCATACAGAATTAACCTCTGGCGTTGATGCCTCGCACGGACCGCACCAAGAAGCAAAGAAATCTAATACTACCGTTTTCCCCTTAGAGAGTGCCTCATGAAGATCGTGTGAATTTCCGTAAATATCTTCAAGTGTAAAATTAGGTACTGGCGGAACCACAAATAAAGAAAACTCTTGTTCTTCTCCTACAACATCGCCACTAGAATTGGTAACTGAAGTTGCAACAGTGTATTCACCTATACCTAAATCAAAAGAAAAAGACTCTTGACCTCCAACAGATAAAACTTGGTTTGATGCAATAGAGGATGTACTTCCGTTTATCGTATAATTAAAATCATAATCACTCAAGTTATCAGTACCATAACTCGTAACCATAAAATCAAAAGTTCCAGTTCCGCCTTCGGCATCAACAACCTGGTAATTTGAAGAGCTTATGTCGTGCTCAACGAATTCCTGTAGAATCTCAGAAACTGATATATCTTTTACGTTTAACGAAAACATATCCGTTACATCGTGGTGCCTAAAAGCAACATAAACTGTTTCATTGTTAAATGATGACAAATCAAGAGTTCTTAACTCGTAACCATTGGTAACCCCAATAACTTCAGTAAAAGAAACTGAAGAACTAGACAAAGAGTTTACATCAGATTGGGTAGAGACATAAACTGAGTAATTTTCATCAACCCATGTTGGATCTTGCGCTTTGGCTTTCCAATAAAGAGTAGGAGCATTTGAAGAGGCAAGATTTATTGCAGGCGTAATGATCCAATTGTCAGGAGTTAGAGGCCCAGTTGCATTATCATATGAAGCTGAATTCAAAACAGAACCTTCGTTGTCATCGAAATCAAGAACAGACCAATTGTTCCCATCACCGTCAGAATCAACGATTGTCCAGTTACCAATACCATCTTCTAAATCTGCTGAAAAGTAGGTTTGGGCAGTTGTGTTTAGAAAACCAACTAGTGTACTTAAAATAAAAGCTATTTTTTTCATGTTTGGGTGGTGTTTATAATCGCAAATGTATCAAAATTTGTGCCCAAAAGGTGAAAAAAACTAAAATTAACTTCCAAAAGTAAATCTCAGCTTTAGCCCAAAACTATTATTTGCTGTATCAAAAGAAGTGGCAACTTCATATTTAGCAACCATTCTATCGAAAAACAACTGAATATTTACACGATCACTTAGAGCATAATCTGCAGAGAATTTTGTTGAAATATCAGTTCTTCCACTAACACCTTGATGCGTATTTTCCTGTAAACTTCTTATAGCTGAGACTGACTTTCGAATAGACAAATCAAGGTTTAGGTCTAAATTAGAGGAAAACGTTTTGGTTCCGTTAGCCGTATTGATACTAAATTCAAAATCACTAACTCTGTAACCTAAACCCAAGGTGAAGCTTTGCCCGGCTTGTTCTTGTATTTGGTTGTTATTTAAACTTAAGGATACCTGACGGTCTCTACTGTACTCCAAACGAGTTGTTAAACTATTATTCATCGTAACATCTAATTTAATGAGCGGACTAAATTGCTCACTTATGTTTACGGTTTGAATTTGATATTTTGAGATGTAATTCTCTCCCGCATCAAAATTATCTGGGTTAGACTGCGGGGTACCTGTTTCTGGATTAGCTAATTGATCGTAAAACAAATTGGTCGTAAAAGATCCAATTGAATAGGTTGAGGTATAGGCGTGAGATAAGGAGACCGATTTAAAGTACTTTTTAATCCATTTTAGATCGGAAAGCCCATCGAACTTAACCGTCCAGTTTGGCAAAGGTATTTGAGGAAACTTATTGAGGGTTTGCTTTGAGGCACTTGTTCCAGAATACGCAGCCATAAAAGCAGGAATTAATACTTCCTGCGAGTTCGGGCCATACCCAATTGGGTAATCTAAGTTATCGATATTTATTTGGCCATTTTCTGCTGCGATACGTTTTGCTATTTGTGATCGAATAGCCCTAAAGTCATCAAAGGTTTGAGAGGAATTAATTTCCATTTTCCTAAAAGCTGTTTTTACAGCTAAAAAAGACATGGTAAAATTACCCGTTTCATTTTTATTTAAACTTTCAAAATCGATGTCATCTGCTGTACCGGTATTTCGATAAGTTTCTGAGGTGTTTAAGGATTCATTTCTTTGAGCTGTTAATTTGATTCTTAATTTCTTAATCGGCTCAAGAGTTGCCCGCAAATTTAAACGCTCTTTGAGTTGTGTCGTGTATTGCTGGTTGAGCAACGTATCAGATGTGATGGAATTATTCCGAACCAAATCAGCTCTAATATCTCTTTGATCCCCCATTACAAAGCCAAAACCAGGTGTAAAATTAGTACCAAAAACATCGCTAACACCAAGTGGGCCTACATTTGGCGTGTAACCTGGCAACATAGTACCACTTCCTTGGTCGTAACTTAAATTTATACTTTGAACAGCTAAGATTGCCTTGGTCAGGTATTCAAATCCTTTAAACTCTCGCTCCTCTTCTTCCTCCTCATCACTGTCTTTATCAGATTTGTTTGACTCAGCATCTCCTCCGATGAACTTTTTGTTTCTAGATTTTTTAGAATCCTTCTTTCTCCTCGAAGAATTAACTTTTTTAAAGTAGGGTACTTTATTGTAAAGCGATTTTAAGTTAAGTTGGGTATTGATTTTTATATTATTTGTGTTTTGAATTACATTACCCAAATTAATAGAATCGTTCACAGTAGCTCTGGAGCCTGCATTCCAATCGTAGGTCGCATCATAATTTAAAGACAGCGTCACCCAATCTGTAAGCGGAAATTTATTTATTGGAACAGTGTAACGAACATCAAATTGATGATGATACGAGGTGGTTCTCCCAAAGCTCAAAATACTATCTCGAAGTGCATCTCTTTCAGCTTGTGTATCAATTTTACCTTCAGGTTCATCTACAATAGACCTAGAATTGGTCGAGAAATTTAACTTTATACTTCGAGTTAAATCGTACTTTAGACTGTAATTCTGAGTAATATTAAACATTTTATTGAACATGGTATCTGGTTCAATAATAGTAGCTGAACTAAGTGAATTTACGCTTGCTAAATTCCTCATTTTCGTTTCGGAATAGCTTTTATTAAAGTCTGTTCTTGCCGAAATAGTTTTGGGCAGTAAATAGAAATTAAAGTCCTTTATCAATCTTAAATACTTTGACTTTTTAAGGAACTTAATTTTACCAAAAGGTTTGTAGTTTTTAGGATTGTTGTTAAAATTATATCCTATACCGCCATTGTGTTCTTGTAATTTACTGAACTCTGTATTGATGTTTCTGTTAAAAACTTCGTTGTAAGAATAACTCAAACTAATGTTTTCTATATCGTACAGCTTATTTTTGGGAGCACCTTTTGATTTTTTACCTTTAGGATTCCTGCTTTTTTGGATGGATTGCTTTCTTCCTCCACCTCTTTCCTTTCGAACATTGGTAAGGTTGATAGACCTTCTTAGTGTGTAATTCTCCACGATACTTCTGAGGGTATCTTTTGCGCCTTGAGTTTGCTCAGCATCAATAGAAGCTTGCAACTCTACATCGGGATCCAATGGATTAAATTGAGGCTTTAATACTGTTTCTGAAATACCTACATAAAGAGGTATTTTTACATTATATCGCTCAGGAAAAAACTTACCAAGTTCTATATTTGAAGTGAAATTATACTGACGAGTTTCTTCTTTATTTCTTTCATTCACACTCTGTTCTAAACTACCGAAACCAATAGAACTGATATTCCCACCTAAGCTAAAACTTCCAACATCAGCTAAGCGAGTTTTCATTTGAGCTTTGGCTGCCCAACCTCCTCTTTCATCAAAATCGGTTAAACGCAATTCATTTATCCACAGCTCAGCACATTTATCTTGCCCATCATCTTCGGGGTTAAAAGTTGCATCTTCTAACGGATTTCTCACCCCTAACATAATGGTACGAACATTACCTAAATTAGGATTTCCTATTATGGTAATTCTTCTGGTGCCGGAATAATAATAAAAAGGAGTGGTAAAGCTAACGTCTGTATTTCCATTTCTTATCTCTAAATTTCGTGCTGCTTTTGCTTCTTTTAACTTAACAAAGTTAATTTCAAACTCATTAGCTTCTGGCCAAATCTCATCTCTTGCAGAAGCACCCCATTGCGTTACATCCAAAGGAACTTCGTATTCATAATAATTGTAACTGTAATCTGTTCCTACACGAATAAACATGCTTAAATCTTTATCGTTTAAGGTGTTTTCAGGGTTTTTCTCTTCGACATGTACAAAAAATTTAATTTTATTGTAGGAACGCATATCCATAGTAACATTCTTAAAAGCACCTCTTGCATCTCCATTTTTCAAATCACAAACTCTAAAACTCATGGACTGCTCATTGAGTTGCTGGGTTGCTGTTGAGCCCAACACACGATCTCTGTTTATACCCGGAGGTAATACATAGTTAATCGGATCTCGACGTCCATTTTCTTCAAGGTTTACCACAGAAATATCAAAGGAAGTACCTTCGCCCTCTGGAACATTTGGCGAGGCTAAACTATTTAGGTACTTTCGCCACTCACCTCGAACCATATCTAGCGTTGCAAAACGCAATACAGTTGGAGCTGTAAAGCCCTTCATAAACATACGCATAAAACGAATGGACTTAAAGTCGGGTATAGAACCTATTTTATTTTCGTAATCTCGAATAGGTACTTTAAACTGGATCCAACGCGTATCGTTATTAGGCCCGGCATTTTCAATAATTGAAGTAATAAAATTTTGCCCAACCTCTAGTAAAGAATCTGGTTCCAAACGAATACGGTATTGAAAATAAGACTCTGACTCACTTAGTGTATAATCGCTATTGATATCCTCAACATCTGGAAGTTGTGAGTAAGAAGACTGGGAGACGTCATTCATTGGAGAGTTTCCGTCCAAACCGTTGTATTTTTTGTATCGATCAAGAATACTTTTCTTTTCAGCATCGTAATCTGAACCATAGAAAAAGTGAAAGTTATCTCCAGATGGATCTTCATTTGCTTTTAAAAAGGCATCCGATTGCTCTCCAAAACTTTCGCGAATACGTTCTAAATAAGAGCGAGATTCAAGTGAATTAAACGGAATAAAATTTCGTTCCATCTCATCATCGAGACCATCTATACCTACATCTTGATTGGCTCGAGCACTTTCACCACTATTAAATGCTGTAACTAGAGCTTGAACTGATGGAACCCTTCCCCATGCAGTGGTATCAATATTATCGTCTCCACCATCAATTGGCAATCCGTTTTCATAACTTTTCCGAGAATCCTTGAGGATATCTTCAGATACACTCCCCAAATTTATGTAAAAGTCTCCTCCTGGATCTGATGGGTTTTCTATAAAGGGATCCATCATCCAGAATTCTAAAAACTCAATATTTGCGACTTCGAAATCATTGTTATCTAATTTACGAACAACACCACCCCATCGTGTTTCTGGCGCTAGTAAAGTTCCATCTTCATTGATTCCATTTGAATAATCGCCACCCTCAACATCAAAATTGTAGGGACCTCTTTCTTCAGGATAAAAGGCTAAATCAAATGTTCGCAATCGCAAAGGTTGTCCATTTGGGATGTCTTTATCAGGGAAAATCTCATTAATTGAAATTTCTCTAACATAAGGCTCTCCTCTGTCTTCGTCTGAAATATGACTTGGCGCATAAGCTGTATTTCTTTGAAAATCTGAATTTATGAAATACCAAGACATTAAAGCTCTATTGAAACCATAACGGATATCGTTATTTAACAAACCCTCAGGAAACAAAATTGGATCTTGAGGTGTACTTGCCAAAAACCAAGACATTGAATTTCTTAAATCTATGGGCGATTGACTGTTTTCAAAATCATCTATGTAGGCGGTACCTTCTGCATCAACATTTAGTGATTTTGAATGCCCAGGAATAAACTGAGCAAACTCTCCAGTTAGGGTAAAATTCGACTTTTCTTTTGTTTCTATTAGGGGCAATTTATCAAGAATCGTTGTAAGCAATTGAGACTCTGTTTTGTACGATCCATTTATCCCCCAGATGGTATTAGATATGGGCTCATCCCCCATATTAATTTTAATGGTTTGAGAATTCTCTGATAAATTTAATACTGTGGCACTAAGTAAAAAATCATCATTAAACTTATAATCGGCATGCAAACCAATGTAACGTTTGGTTGTATTTGAATAGCCAGAATTGTTTTCTAATTTAACATCAATTTGTTGGCCAGAACTTAAAATCCCTTCGTCAATAATCTTTACTCTTCCAAGGTTGTAATCTACGGTGTAATGAATATTTTCCTCTAAGGCTGCTCCTCCCATAGAAACACTAACAGAGCCCTGAGGAATGTACATGGCATTTAAAGGAATATCTGCTCCTGAAGAAGATTTATATTGACCTTTTAACAAAAATTTATTTAACTCTGCAAGTTGAGATGCCGCTGTTTTAGTCGAATCGTACAAGGCATCATAGATGTAAGAATCTGTTACTTCTTGACTTATGCCTGCTTGCTGAAACTTACCTCTAAGAAATCCACCAAAAGGCTCTACAGCGGGAAGATATACTCGACCATTGGATTTTCTTATTGTTAAATTTGAGATGAAATCAAACACACCGTTTGGCCCCGGGTCGTTATTTTGATTAAGGTTATCTAAATTTAATATTTGTATGAGCAACTCAGCACTTAAACCTTCTTCTGGAATGTAAGGCAGTGGTGTACCAGACTCATCGTCTTGGTACATAATTTGTAAATCAAAATCTTCCTCATTTACTTGGTAAGCTCCTAAAGCATAGACATTCTTCATCATAAGACGCCACATTGGAAGGCTAACGTCTAAAGTAGTAGAACGTAATAATTTTAAAATTAAAACATCTGGAGATGAAATATCTGTTGAAAACTCTCCCACTTGATAGGGAATTCCATTTATGGTATATTGAAAAGAAACCCCTAAAACTTCATCAGAATTTAAGGCCTGATTTAAAGAAATATACCCAAGCTGCGCATTAAAAGAGTACTCCGAACTGGTTAGTTTTTTAGCATTCTCTACTTTCTCATAGTCTACTGCCTGAACATAACCCGAACCATTTAACAAACTTGTAATCTGACTTACATCCCTAATAGAGGCACTCGAAGCTGCTAAATCTGCAGGAAATAACTCATTATTTCTGTTGTCTGGATAGGGTACATTTATAGGCTCCGAGCTTGGCCCTATATTTACGATATGGGCTTGGTTTGGATTTTCACCTAAATCTTGAAAACCTAAAATATTTCTAACATTAGAGGTGCTCCCAGTCTTGTTTGTTACCCATACCTCCATGTTGGTAATAGTAACAGCAGAACTCACCAAGGGCATATTAGCTAAAGCTAAATCATAAGAATCGTAAAAATACTGAGCTAAAAAGAAATGCTTATTGGCCTCGTAATCGTCTGCAAAAATTTCAAAATTTGTGGTTTGAGCTCCACCTTCTACTCTTATAGTACTGGTTTCTGATTTCTGCTCTGAAAAAACAGTTGTAAAGGTTGCTTTACCAAATTGAAATTGAGCTTTTACACCAAATAAACTTTGTGTTCCGGAGATTAAAGACCCACTTAAAGGCAAACTTACATTCCCGAGTTCTATCTTCTTAACAATATCATCTTCGTCACCAGTATACTCTAATTTCATCTGATTTTCGAAATCAAATTGACTCTTGGTATCGTAGTTTGTTCTGAGAGATAATTTTGTTCCAATCTTTCCAATTACATTCATTTGAATGCTTTGATCGAAATTAAAATTTGATTGATTTCTTTGATTTTCGGTAAGTGAAGGGTTTTTGGTTTTGTTAAAATTACCAGAAAAGGAGAGCTCTGCAGAACCCTGAGGCCTAATATCTACTGTATTACCTCCAAAAAACTTACTAAAACCTTCTCCACCAATTTTAATTTTAGGCTTAGTCCCCGCAATGCCTTCCTCTTTTATCTTTGACTGAACTTTAGCTTTCCAAAAATTTTGAATTTGCTGATCAAACATCCATTTTTTATAAGCAGACTCACTCATAAATGTAGGTCTAGAAGATTGAAAAGTTCCTATTGTGTTGTTAAAAGTAAAATCTTTGCTCGTTAAATTGTACTCAATGTTTTGAGAAAAATTTCCTGGATTATTAAATAACATCTGAGGGTAAGGCAAAGCCAAACTATCGTCTTGTGCCTTAACAAGGGAATTCCCTAGCAGACAAAAACATAGTGTAAAAATATATTTTATACCCTTATTTAATCTCACTTACAATTGCTTTAAAGCTTGTTTTACAAGCTCTTCTACTTCAATTTGCGGGTTTTTTTCTATTAACTTATCTATAAGCTTTGGAACAGACTTCATAGGAAACCCTAAAACCTCTAGGGCAGATAACGCTTCTTCTCTATTTCTATTGCCAGAACTAATAGAAATTTCTATGTCATCAAATGCTTTTAGCATTTTATCCTTAAGATCCAAAACGATTCGTTGAGCTGTTTTGACTCCAATTCCTTTAACCGATTTTATTAAAGCAATATCTTCACTTACAATTGCGTCTCTAATTTCTGAAGATTGCATTGATGATAAAATAACTCGAGCTGTAGAGGCTCCAACACCAGAGACTGATATTAACATTCTAAATATCTTACGCTCAAGTTTTTCATAGAAACCATAAAGCGTGTGAGAATCTTCTTTCACAGAAAGATGCGTAAAGAGTTTACAAGACTCCGACTCACCTAATCTAGAATACGTATTTAAAGAGATATTGAGATAGTAGCCAACACCATTGCATTCTATAACAGCATAAGCCGGATTTAATTCTACTAATTTTCCGTTGATGTGTGCAATCATTTTCTCGACTGTTTAGTATGAGCATCCGCAACAGCAATGGTAGACATGTTTACGATTTCTTTTACGCTGGCTCCAAGTTGAAGTATGTGAATTGTCTTTTTTAAACCTATTAAAATAGGCCCTATAGTTTCAAAGCCTGCCAGTTCCTGCATTAACTTATAAGCAATATTTCCAGATTCCAAGTTTGGGAATATTAAAACATTTACCTGTTTGTTAGCTAAATCTGAAAAAGGAAATTTTTCGGCAAAAGCTTCTTTATTCATGGCAAAATTTGCTTGTACTTCTCCATCTACTGTTATATCTGATCGTCTTGCTCTTAAAATTCGAACTGCTTCACGAACTTTTTTAGAATTTGGATCGCTCGTAGAACCGAAATTAGAATACGATAGCATAGCCATTGTTGGCTTAATACCCAATCGAAGAATTGAGTCTGCTGTAAGTTCAGCAATATCGGCTAATTGCTCTGCATTGGGGTTTACATTTATGGTTGTATCAGCAATAAAAACAGGTCCATTTGGCGTCATAATAACATAAAGTCCTGCGACTCGTTTAACTCCTTTTTCTGTTCCTATTATTTGCAGCGCAGGTCTAATTGTTTCAGGATAGTTTCTTGAAAAACCTGAGATCATTGTATCAGCTTCTTCTAGCTCCACCATCATAGAACCAAAATAGTTTCGCTCGCGCATAACTCTTCTCGATTCGTACTGAGTGTACCCATCTCTTTTTCTTTTCGACCATAATGCATCCCCATATACATTTAGCTTTTCTTGCATTTCGTCTGACTTTGGGTCTATAATTTCTACACCTTCAAAATCAAATCCATGCTCTTCTATTAGCTCTTGAATCTTTGCAATTCTACCCAGTAAAATAGGTTCACCTATTGCTTCGTCTTTAACGATCTGAGCAGCTTTTAACACATTGTAGTGATCTGCCTCCGCAAATACAATACGTTTGGGATTTAACTTTGCACGAGTGGTTAAATTTCTAATTAATTTATTGTCTCGTCCAATACGTTTGTTAAGTGAAACCTTGTAACGATCCCAGTCGTCTATGGTACCTGTTGCCACCCCTGAATCTATGGCTGCCTTTGCAACTGCTGGAGCTACGCAAGAAATTAATCTTGGATCATTAGGCTTTGGTATAATGTAATCCGTTCCGAAAGTTATATTGGTTTCACCATAAGTAATATTCACTTCTTCGGGCACCAATTCTTTTGTTAGATCTGCAATTGCTTTCACTGCAGCAATTTTCATTTCTTCGTTTATCTTGGTTGCTCTAACATCTAAAGCTCCCCTAAAAATATAAGGAAAACCTAATACATTATTTACTTGATTAGGATAGTCTGACCTCCCAGTAGCAAAAATAATATCTTTTCTGGCAGCCATGGCTTTGGCATAAGAAATCTCCGGAATAGGATTTGCCATAGCAAAAACAATCGGCTTACTTGCCATCGATTTTATCATTTCTGGACTTACCACATTCCCTTTTGATAAGCCAACAAATACATCTGAGTCGCTCATAGCATCTTCGAGTGAATGTAATGCTCTGTCGGATGCAAATTCTAGTTTATGACCCGATAGATTGTCTCTATCCGATCGGATTACACCTTTGCTGTCGCACATAACAATGTTCTCTAATTTTGCTCCTAGCGAAACATAGAGTTTTGTACAAGAAATTGCTGCAGCTCCAGCTCCATTTACAACAATGCGAACCTCTTCTATATTTTTCGCTACAAGCTCTAGAGCATTTAGCAAAGCTGCTGCAGAAATAATGGCAGTTCCATGCTGATCATCGTGCATTACCGGAATATTTAATTCCTCTTTTAACCTACGTTCAATCTCAAAACACTCGGGGGCTTTAATGTCTTCTAAGTTAATCCCTCCAAAAGTTGGCGCAATAGCTTTAACTGTTTTAACAAAAGAATCTACGTCATTTACGTCCATCTCAATATCAAAAACATCAATATCAGCATAGATTTTAAATAAAAGCCCCTTACCTTCCATTACCGGTTTTGAAGCCTCTGCTCCTATATCACCTAAGCCTAAAACAGCAGTCCCATTCGTAATTACAGCTACTAAGTTTCCTTTTGCTGTGTATTTATATACATCTTCTTTATTTTCGAATATCTTTAAGCAGGGTTCAGCTACACCTGGCGAATAAGCCAATGACAAATCTCTTTGAGAATTGGTGCTTTTAGTTGGAACAACCTCTATTTTTCCTGGCCTACCTTCTGAGTGAAAATCTAATGCTTCTTGCTTTCTAATCTTTACCATGGATTTTTTTTTACAACTCACAAACATACAAAACCAAATCGGTAGGCTCGATGTTTTAACCTAGAAGTTTTGGGGCAAAATCAGAAGGAATAATTTCCAAATTACTGCAGAAAAAGAGCGCTATTTTATTTTAAAAGCTGACTAAATACCCTCAACTAAGAAACAATCTACTTGATTTAACTGATTGAGCTCCACTGCATTTTATGCTGGTGGGCTCTGAGGTATTCTTTAAGAATTAATCGGTTCTCATCTGAACTTAAATTCGGATCTTCTTGAAGGATATAAATAGCTATTTTTCGAGCATACTCAAGAATTTTAGAATCTTTTAATAAATCTCCAATTTTCAGATCTAGAAGCCCGCTCTGTCGAGTTCCCATAATATCGCCTGGACCTCTTAGTTTTAAATCAGCATCGGCAATTTCAAATCCATTTTGAGTACTTACCATTGTTTTAAGTCTAAACTTGGCATCTTTACTCAATTTAACACCACTCATTAAAACACAATACGATTGCGCTGCACCTCTCCCTACCCTGCCTCTCAACTGGTGTAACTGAGACAAACCAAAACGCTCGGCACTTTCAACAACCATAACCGAAGCATTAGGCACATTAACACCAACTTCTATAACAGTTGTTGCTACCATAATGTGAGTTTCACCTTTTACAAAACGAGCCATCTCGGCTTCCTTATCATCGGCTTTCATTCTGCCGTGCACAACAGATACTTGAAATTTAGGTTTAGGGAAATGCCTGCAAACCCCCTCATACCCATCCATTAAATCTTTGTAATCCAATGTTTTACTTTCTTCAATCAAGGGGTAAACAATGTAAACCTGCCTTCCCTTTTCAATTTCTTGCTTCAAAAAATGAAACATCGACAACCTGTGTTGATCTGTTTTATGCAAGGTATTAATAGGTTTTCTCCCAGGAGGCAATTCATCTATTAGAGAAATATCTAGGTCGCCATAAACAGCCATAGCTAGTGTTCTAGGAATAGGAGTTGCAGTCATCACTAAAATGTGAGGAGGCCTTTGATTTTTCTTCCACATTTTTGAACGTTGAGACACCCCAAAACGATGCTGCTCATCAATAATTGCAATACCTAAATTTTTATACCTAACCTTGTCTTCCAAAAGCGCATGAGTTCCAACAAGAATATCTAACGCTCCAGATTCTAATGCGGCATGAATTTCTCTTCTTCTACCCACCTTAGTAGAGCCTGTAAGTAGTGCCATTTTCATCCCAACAGCTTCTACCATTTCTTGCAATCCATTAAAATGTTGCGTTGCCAAAATCTCAGTTGGCGCCATTAAGCAAGATTGGAAGCCATTATCTTTTGCCATAAGCATAGCCATTAAAGCTACAATTGTTTTTCCAGAGCCCACATCACCTTGAACTAAACGGTTCATTTGTTTACCGGAAGCTAAATCCAAACGAATTTCTTTTAAAACTCTTTTTTGAGCACCCGTTAATTCAAAAGGCAATTGCTCCTGATAAAAAGTATTAAAATACTTCCCTATTTTTGAAAAAGGATAGGAGAGATAGACTTCTTTTTTGTGTTGCTTAAGTTTCAGCATCGCCAATTGAATAAAGAAAAACTCTTCAAACTTTAACCGACGATGCGCTTGAACCAACATAGCTTCCGATTTAGGAAAATGCACATTTAAAAGTGCCTCTTTTTTAGAAATTAACTTGTATTCTTTTCGAATGGTTAATGACAAAGTTTCTGGAATGTAATCGATTATTTGACCTAACAACTCATGAACCAATTTTGAAATCCCTTTAGAATGTAAAGATTTCAACGTTAACTTTTCTGTAGATGGATAAACACCCTGCATAGAAGTTACTAAACTAGACTTGTAGGCTTCTAAGGTTTCTATTTCAGGATGAGACATACTAAAAGAGCCATTGTAAAGAGTAGGCTTACCGAAAACAACGAGTTCCTCACCTACTTTAAGACTCTTTTTTACCCAAGAAACGCCCTTAAACCAAACCAACTCCATAGAAGATGTACCATCTTCAAAAACAGCCTTGATTCTTTTTTTACGAGCGACTCCCTCTTCTTTTATCCGAACTATTTTACCCTTAATTTGAACGTCCGTTAAATCCGTCTGTAATTGAGATATGGTGTGAAAACGAGTTTTATCTATGTAACGAAAGGGATATAGCTCTAGAAGATCTCGGTAACGAAAAACAGCTAATTCTTTCTGCAAAGACTCTGCACGCTGAGGTCCAACTCCTTTTAGGAATTCTATAGGGGTATCTAGTACATGTGGATTTTGAGCCATTATCAAATTTTATCAAATGTAAGCATTCAGATGAAAAGGACTAAATGTTAAGTGTGAAAACTCTATTATGGATTGGAAAGTGATAATGTGTAGATTTTTAGTAGATTTGAAAACAATTGCACCAAAACAAGACTACTATTATGGATTTAAAACCTACTCGCCTATTTGAACTTGCGGAATACAATCGCCAAAAGTTTAACAAAAATGATGTATTAGCCGGAAAAGAAGATGGCGTATGGCGCAAATACAGTGCAGAAGAATACGTATCCATGTCAAATTCTATAGGTTACGGACTACTCAACCTAGGCATAGAAAGAGGAGATAAAATCTCCATTGTTTCTCAAAACAGACCCGAATGGAATTTAGCCGACATGGGTATTAATAAAATTGGGGCTATAAATGTACCGATTTACCCAAACATAACTTCGGCAGATTACGAATACATTCTTAACGACGCTGGTGTAAAAGTTTTATTTGTTGGCTCCGAAGAAATCTACGAAAAAGTGCACATGCTTATTGACAAAGTAGAAACACTTGAAGCGATTTATTCTTTTGATGAAGTTGAAGGCGCAAAGGATTGGCACGAAATTATTGAAGATGGACTAGCCAACCCTCAGGCATCTAAAATGAAAGCAAACCAACTAGAGGTTAAATCGTCTGATTTATTTACGCTTATATACACCTCTGGAACCACCGGAAACCCAAAAGGAGTTATGCTGTCTCACGATAATCTTTTCTCTCAACTGGAAGGCTTAAAAGACGCACTTCCACTCAATGAAACCGACAGAGCTATTAGCTTTCTTCCGCTTTGCCATGTATTCGAAAGAGTGGTAGAATATTATTATCTTTTTAAAGGAACCTCCATTTACTATGCAGAAGGCATTGAACAAATAGGAGACAACTTAAAAGAAATAAATCCAACCGTTATGCCCACAGTTCCAAGACTATTGGAAAAGGTATACGACAAAATTGTTGCCAAAGGCTCTGAACTTACAGGAATTAAAAAAGGACTATTCTTTTGGGCATTAAACCTTGGTTTACGTCATGAGTTAGATGGTAAAAATGGAGGATGGTATGAATTCCAATTAAAAATTGCCAACAAACTAATCTTCAATAAGTGGAGAGAAGCAGTTGGTGGAAGCATGAAATATATATTTTCTGGAGCTGCAGCACTTCAACCTCGTTTGGCTCGTGTATTTACGGCTGCTCAAATGCCCATATACGAAGGCTATGGACTCTCAGAAACCTCACCAGTGATTGCTGTAAACAACACCTTACCGAAAGGGAAATGTTACGGAACAGTAGGTAAAGTAATAAAGGGTGTAGAAGTTAAGTTTGGAGACGATGGCGAAATATTATGCAAAGGACATAATATAATGATGGGGTATTACAATAAGCCTGAACTTACAAATGAAGTCATTGATAAGAACGGTTGGTTCGCTACAGGAGATATTGGCGAAATGGTAGAAGGAGTTTATCTTAAAATAACGGACAGAAAGAAAGAAATTTTTAAAACTTCTGGAGGAAAATACATTGCGCCTCAGGTTATGGAAAACAAATTTAAAGAATCTAGAATAATTGAACAGATAATGGTTGTAGGTGAAAATGAAAAAATGCCTGCTGCTTTTATAGTTCCAGAATTTGAAGCTCTTAAAATCTGGTGCA
>Ga0209533_1001848_pt1 | contig 19630 bp, 17 predicted proteins | sample COG_04_FD_184748 | JGI IMG/M metagenome (GOLD analysis project Ga0209533, IMG submission 184748) | Pelagic Microbial community sample from North Sea - COGITO 998_met_04 (SPAdes) (version 2) | ecosystem: Environmental > Aquatic > Marine > Neritic zone/Coastal water | place: Helgoland, sampling...
TGATTCTTCATCATTCATAAATAAAGATGACGTAAATAAATCTGCCAATAAGAAAATCAACTACATAGAAGAAATAGAAAAAATAAATAACGTATTTGTAGATCATTTAAAAAACACATGGCAAGACGCAAAAGGGGCACTTACGATAGATAAAAAGTTATTTGAAATTTTAAATAAGATGAAAAAGAACATTCTAGATGTACAAGATAAGAAATATCAAGTGTTTAAAACAATAAACTATGATACTAGAAGCATCGTAGAATATATATTAAAAGATAAATATTTACCAGAAAATATAAATAATGTAAAAATGAATCAATCAATGAGTATTATATTAAATAATTGGGCAAAACAAATCAAAAAACCATATGAATACGAAAAATTAACAGAATTACTTATTGACATTGACGATTACATTAATAGGTTGAATAGCATTAGATCAAAAAATAAAATTATGTTGAATAATATGGAAAGAAAAAATGATCCGAATTATTTAAAGTATAATATTTTGTACAAATACCAAAATGAAGTACTTTCATTGTATGAATTTATATTAATCTATGTTGTATATAATAGTTTGGTAAAAGTATATTTAGATGACAGCAATTATAATGTACCCAAAAACAAATACAGTAAATCAAAAACAACAGGTGGAAAAAGAACGCGTAGAAATAAAAATAAAAACAGCAGACACAAGCGAACAATGAAAAAATAATTATATAAAATATTATGACTTTATATTATTCAGAATTTTCAAGAAAACTTAGCTACACCATTTACAAAGTTACCAATTACAGGACCAACGTCTTCGTCTTCTTCAATCTTGTATATTTTGCCGTTTTGTTCATCGGTAGTATAATATGATTTACCTTTGATTTCTATTTCGAACACCTCCTCTTCCTCCTCTTCTTCCTCAGCCTCCTCAGCCTCCTCAGCCTCCTCAGTCTCCTCTTCATCAGCCTCCTCTTCCTCCTCTTCCTCTGCCTCCTCTTCTTCCTCCTCTTCCTCTGCCTCCTCTTCTTCCTCCTCTTCCTCTGCCTCCTCTTCTTCCTCAGTCTCCTCAGTCTCCTCAGTCTCCTCTTCCTCAGTCTCCTCTTCCTCAGCCTCCTCTTCCTCAGCCGCCTCCTCCTCCTCTTCCTCCTCTTCCTCCTCAGTCTCCTCAGTCTCCTCAGTCTCCTCAGTCTCCTCAGTCTCCTCAGTCTCCTCTTCTTCCTCCTCTTCCTCCTCTTCCTCTTCCTCCTCCTCCTCCTCCTCCTCCTCTTCTTCCTCCTCTTCTCCCTCCTCTTCCTCTTCCTCCTCTTCCTCTTCCTCCTCTTCCTCTTCCTCCTCTTCCTCTTCCTCTTCCTCTTCCTCCTCTTCCTCTTCCTCCTCTTCCTCTTCCTCCTCTTCCTCAATGCTCCAGTCATCACATTTGTATCCCAGTTTAATAAGAGATTCTTCTTGTTCCTGGAAACACATGGTACAAAGCGTTTTCTCGTCTATCATATTACTGGATTCGCCTTTATACACGATATGGATTGAATTTTTATGGCAATCTACAGAAATAGCACATGAATCACATTTAACGTATCTATCTTCCTCCTCTTCCTCCGTCGTTGCTTCTATGTCAAACTGATACGTAATATTTTCATCATTAGTTAGATCAATAACTTCAATAGGTTCTTTTTTGATATTTTTTTTGATATTTTTTGTATGACTGCAACAATTATTACAACAGTTATGATTTGAACGAAATTCAGGCAAAGAGCAAACCAAGTTTCTCAATGATTTATTTTCCTTTTTCAACTTTTCATTTTTTTTCAATAGTTTCTGTACAATGGGGAGCTGTAGAATAGCCCTGAAATTATCCTTATACTTATCAGTTTTCATCGGTGGTATGTGTTATCTAAACGGTGGTATGTGTTATCTAATATTATTAAATGATTGGCAAATCAATTTTATGATACATATTTACAGATGAGCCCTTTATTATATTTATACATTTATTCTATTCCAATTATCTGGAAACAAATCCTTTGTATCAGAACCGCCAGCCGCTGGACCAAACCATACTGACGGAAAGCATACTATTTTATCATTGCTGTCATTCATATACGCTGACCACCAACTAAATGAACTATTTGCAATAATATTAGACTCACAACATGACATCAATAACATTTGTTTCCAATCTACAATGTCATCACGTGCTTTTGTAAAAGTTATATTTTTGTATTTGTTAGACAAAGCATCTATAATAATTTTTACATCATCGTTATCGTCTTTTTCACAAAAATAAATAACTCGTACATCTGTTTTATTATTTTCAAGGGCTGTAATGATGTGTTGCAATGATTTATCATAGTAATCCAGTTTCATAACAGGGTGATAATCTTGTTTAAACTTATAATCACCAATTCTAAAATGCATACTAATATTATAGCAATCGCCGAGCAATTCTCTGTATTCATTTTTAATAGCGAGCTGTTTAGTTTCCAATTGAATCAAATCCTTTATTTTGCCCCAATAGTCTTTAAAATACTTATAACTTTGAAAATATCCGAAAAGTGAAAGATAGCCAGTATTTGTAAAAGCAGGTATTTCGGTGAAATGAAATCCATTTTCCCTATATTTTGGAAAAGTATGAAGATAAGGTTTTATATGATCATTGTTAGTTCCATTTGTGGTATATTTGTTGAGTTCAGATAAAAAATTGTCCCAATACGTGGGGCGTATAATACCCGTTTTCAAGTCTTTAGTATATTCAAAAACAAAATCACTATTATGCTTTATAGAATAAGCAATCACTGCAAAAATTTGGAATAGTTGATTCCCCAACCCGCCCATCAAATTAGAAGAAACGAATTTCATGTATAAATATAGTTTTTAAACAACTATATTTATATAGTTTAACCAGTCAAATTAAAACCCAAAGTTTTCTTTCATTATTTCTGTTTTAGAAGGTCCTTTCTGTTTTTCACTTTGTCTTTTCACTTTATAACCAGATGTTTTATTGCTAATACCGAGTTTATTGTTAAATTTATCACTATTATCATCAGTATCTTCATGCAGTTCTGGAAGTATTCTGGTGAGTGGTTTTTCAATAATAAGAAGCATATGTTCCGATTTCAATAATTTGCGGTATTCTTGGATAGAAAGATTACCATAAAATTTGTCTAAAAGATAATAAGGGTTGGGTGCAGGGCGAATGTTTTTTTGATAGTTATATACCTTACCATAAATTTTATTAAGCAACTGATACCGTTCAAATTTAGCAGAGTCGTCAATGTTTTCTTTCATCAAATATGCAACTGAGCATTCAGGTCTGCAGAAAGAACCATACCCAGCAGTAGAACCATCCATCTCGTACTTAGGTATATAACAAGACGGGTTATCATATTCGTATGTGCACCAAAAACATGCTGCTTTCTTATCTGGATTAGAATTTTTATACAATTGCAATTTAATTTCTTTTAGCTTATAATTAATGTCTTTTAGACTTAATTGTAGGTCTTCTTCATCAATATCGGTATTATCAATGGTATTTTTACAACTATTGCAAAACAATGTTTGTTTTTTTAATTCAGCTGCTTCATACGCTAAGTCAGTTTTAACACTATTTTTTTCGTTATTTATTATATTATATTTACTGAATTGTTCATCGTTATTGTATGTCATTATATTTGGTGGTACGATTGGATTATATGAAAGAGGATCGTTTAATAGATAACTGCTTTCTTTATTGTCACTAATATCTTGCAATGAACACTTCAAGTGTAAGATAATATTTGATATATGACTATTATCACTGGTGGATTCAATTGGTTTTACAATTAATTTACCACCTTTTGGTTTTCTTCCTCTTTTTTTAGGTACGGGTGGTTCAGCTGGTACATCAGCATCTGGTAGTTCGGGTTGATTTTCCAATTCAGATTTCTTCTTTCTTCCTCTTTTCTTTTTTATCACCTCAGTGTTTGTGGGTACGTTATTTTCTTCCATCTACTGAGTAAAAATGAAAAAAACTATTTATATTGTTTCATAAATGTTTTAAACGCATCATTTTAGATATTCTTATTTGTATAACACATTCTACATAAAGGTACGTAGTTGGAAGAGCCAATTACAACCAGATTTTTTTCATCTGAAATGCGATGTGAAAATATGGCATCGTTGTTGCAAGAATTGCAACTAGACCGCAGTTTTGTTACATTATCACATAACGGAATCAAATTCAATAACGAGCCAAATGCATTCCGCTGAAAATCTCCATCCAACCCGCAAATATATACTTTTTTATCCATAGATTCAACCATATATTTTACGGATTCATATACGTCTTCAAAAAACTGACCTTCGTTAATCAAAACCACATCGGCTTGTTTAAATTCTTCTTTATCCAACATTGTAGATAATTTATCTGCCCAGACACATGGTATCGTAACTCTATCGTGACTGGAAAGCATTGTTTCATGGTATCTGGTGTCACTTACATAATTAATGACAACCACTTTTTTTGAAGAACGGTTGTATTTATTATAAATCTCAATCAATCTGGTTGTTTTCCCAGAAAACATTGGGCCAATGATTAATTCAAGTGTTCCATGAGTCATCGTGTGTATATATACTAACCATATTGGATTTTATATGTATTCAATTTTAATATATATATTATGAAAGTATAATCACATAAATAACTAATCTGTTATATTGTAAATGCAAAAAAACGATAATATTCCATGGGTTGAGAAATATAGACCAGACGTGTTTGAAAAAATAGTTTTAGATGACATGAATCGTAAGATATTTGAAAATATACTAGACAAAGAGTACTTTCCCAATTTATTGTTTTATGGCCCACCTGGGACGGGAAAAACGACAACCGTAATTAATGTGATAAATGAATACAATAAACGTTATACAAGCAATAGCAAAGGGTCAGTTATTCATTTGAATGCATCAGATGAACGAGGTATAGACATAATAAGAAGTCAGATTTTACAGTTTGTCAGAACGAACAATTTTTTTGAAAATTGTATCAAATTCGTTATATTAGATGAAGTTGATTATATGACAAAGAATGCACAACAAGCATTGAAATACCTGTTGCAATCATGCAGTTATAATGTAAGATTTTGTTTGATTTGCAATTACATCAGCAAAATAGATGAATCATTAAAAAACGAATTTATTTGTGTAAGATTTAATCAACTACCCAGAAAAGATACAAGTAACTTTATTAAAGAAATATGTGATAAAGAATCCATCCAAATATCAAATAGTCAAGTAGAACAACTATTAGAGGTATATAATTCCGATATAAGGAGTATGATCAACTTTGTACAATTAAATAAAGAAAGTACAGGTACAAATAACTATATATTATCAAATGAGGTTTTGCAACAAATGCATATCCACTTAACTACGAATTCTAACGTAGAAACAATAATAACGTTTATACACGACATAAGCATAAATTACAATGCAGATAAGAAATCAATCATAAAAAAATATTTGAATTACATCATAAGGAATTACCCTGAATACGTAAAAGATGATTTCTTAAATGTATGTCAAAGTATATTGCACATAAACGATTCAGATATGCAAAATATTTTGAAATATATGATTTTAAAGTTACAAGATGTGTATAATAAAAATTGATTTATAGAATAATATAAAGTTATTTATATTATTTTAACAATGACTTCTATAGACGATGAATGGACTCAGTATTTAAATGGAAATAGTGATGACCAATTATTCAAAGAAGTGTCTGGTCTGGATAAGGGTAATATTTTAGAAGATGTACCCATTTGCGACGAGTTATATATATCAACCACTACTAAAGTATTATTTTTGAACATGCCCATTGATATTGAAGATATATTCTGGAAATTGCCTATAATTGAGTATGAAAAACCAGAAAATGGTATAGTAAAGAAACAAATGAAGGTGATATCAAAAACGCCGGAAGATTACGAACAACTAAAAGAACGTTTGGTGAATTTGAAGTATTATAAAGAACATATTCTCAAACAAATTCATAACCCTTCTGCAAGAAGAATGAAATTTAAAGATGAAAGAAAAATCACAGTCGGTTTATCAAAAAAAGATATAATGAATTGCAGAGGTAAAGTAAAGAATGCATTTTATAATTGTTTTGCTATAATTATTAGATTTCTCTACAATAATAGTTATAAAGAAATACATGTAAAAGTGTTCAATACTGGCAAATTAGAAATACCAGGAGTCCTTAATAACGTGTTATTGGAAGAGGTGAAACGACTGGTTCTATTATTCATGCAGCCACATACGAAAGAAGAAATTTACTATATTGATAAAAACATGGATGATAATGTATTAATTAATTCAAATTTCAATTGTGGTTATTATATAAATCGCGACAAGTTATATTCTATACTAAGAAGCGATAAATATAACATTGAAACCGCATTTGACCCGTGCAGTTACCCAGGAGTGAAATGTAAATTTTACTTCAACAATAATCAACCATTTGATAAATCATTGCAAAGTGGTTTGATTGAGACGACTGATCAAAATATGAAACTATACGAATTGGATGGAAGTAAAAAATATACAGAAATCTCATTTATGATATTCCGTACAGGAAGTTGTTTAATAGTAGGCAATTGCACTGAAAAAATACTCAGATTCGTGTATGATTTCATAAAAGACGTTTTGTTTAATGAATATATGAATATATGTGTTCCCGGTGACATCGAACCAGCAAAAGAGAAAAAAGAAAAACTTAGAAAAAAAAATATTACTGTCACAAGTGCATAATTCAAAAATGTGAAGTGAGCGGTTTGTATATCCATTTCACAACTTCTTTCATATTATTGTTTTCTAAATTTTCATATAAAACAGTATCTTCAATATAAAATTTTAAGAAAAAATCGCATTGGCTTAAAGAGTCTTGTGCTAACATATTTGTACTATTTAATTGAAAATCCAGCAACTCTGTCAATAGATCAGTATAGGTGGTATAATTCATATCTATTTTTTCATGTAATATTTCTAAATAACTGATTGCACTTGAGGTTGAATCAATGTGTATCATATATTTTTTCAACAGCATTTTCATAAGGTCACATCTATTGTTGAATGAAAAATCAACATTTTTCCAATAAAAGAATACATGAATTAGGTTAGATAATTTAGATAACCATTCATAATACTCTTTGTCGTTTATGTTTGTAATTTCTTCATCAAATGTCATTATATTTGTAATTGTGTCAAAAATTTTATTATCTTCTCCATTTTGCAGTTCAAATATTGTTTTTTTATATATGAATAATACAGCATCGCCTTGATTTAATGCATTTTGTAGATTTGTCTCATAAATCTGACCAATGTATTCAATGTAATAAAAATATGTACGTTGGGAATAATAATATGCTTTTTCAATGTTTTTAGTTTTCATTAATACATATTCAAATACCCTATGAATAGAGTTCAAACCAATCATCATGCAACTTTGTATATCAACTTCATTATTTGATAAATGTAATTTTTCTAATTGTTTGAAATATTCTTCAATGATAGTGTAGTATTTATCTATAATTCTAGATTTGATTTGTGTATCTTTCCACGCCATTTAAAATAATAACTTATATACTAAAGAGATATATTTTGATTGAAAATATATATTATTTATCTTAGAAGTCATTTAAAGTAATCGCGACGTTTTTACCTATATGGAAAATACCGAAAACACATCTACCTCTACATCTGGATATAGACTTCCCGATAATAAAACATTACAACATGCAAGCAAATTGTCTATCGTGGAAGATAAACCTATTATGATGGACTACTGGACAAGTTCGTTAGAAAAGTCAGTATTGATAGGAGTAAAAGAGACCCAGGAAAAGTTACTTGTTAAGAGTGAGGAGGAATATACTAGCCCTATTTCAAAAATTTACAAGGTTAGTACAGAATACATTATTATGACTGAAAACTCTATTTACATCGTGGATGTAGAAATCCCAACCAAACGCATTAGTTCTTAATCATGTTATATTGATGTAATATAACACGATTTATTCTTCTGTAAAAATAGCAGATATTTGTAACCTCTTCTCATCAGACAATGTGTCTGGAAATTCTACATCAAAGTGAATAATAAAATTTCCTTGATTATTTTCGCGTTTTATTCCCATGCCTGAGATTAATTTTTTATAACCAGGTTTAATCACTGCATAATTATCTTTATTGTTTAATGATAGTTTCTTGCCATTTAAATAGACAAATTCAAATACAAACCCACACAATGCTTCTTTCAATGTGATCTGTTTCTTCATTATAATGTCTTGTCCTTGTCTAATAAATGTTGTGTGATTTTCAACCAATATAGTTATGTTAATATTTCCAATAAGGTCATTTACAATATGTCCTTTATCGTGCAATGTAACGGTTTCGTTATGTAAAATTCCACTTGGAATATTAATATACATATTTTCAGTTTCGCTTGTTATTTCGTCATTCTTTTCAACCGTTCTTTCAATCTCAATTTCAATTACACAACCAGTGAATACTTGCTCTAACGAAATAGTCGCTCGTTTGTGTATTATTTCAGGGCGTCTTACATGTGGAAACTGTGTCCTCATATGAAACTGTCCTCCCTGACCACCGCTGTGAAAAACTCTAATATTGGGATTCTGTTGCATACCTGCATGTGCTTTCATATTTGGAGACATGCCTGGAAACCCGTTAAACATCATGTTAAATATGTTGTTTATGTCATTAAACTCTTCCATGTTTGACGCGTTATTGTTCCCCCCAAACTTCAATTGCATATCATATTTTTTTTTAGAGTCTGGATCTTTCAAAATTTCATATGCACCTGTAATATCTTTCATCGTACTGAGAGCTTCTTCAGATGAATTTCTATCAGGATGATATTTCAATGATAAAGTACGAAAAGCTTTTTTGATTTCTATTTCTGATGCGGTCTGAGGAATACCCAAGATATCGTAATGGGTTCCACCCGACATTGTATATTATATAGTATTAAGGTATTAATAGTTTATATAATATTTTTATTAAATGTTATATAAAAATATTCGTATTATTACTCTAATGAAATTATATAATACTTTTATTACAAAATATAAACCTTATTCTATTAATAATTTTACAAATGATATTCATTTTTTAGATATAGTTAGCAACTTAATTGAATTAGACAATCTGAATATATTATTCGTAGGAAATATATGTTCTGGTAAGACTACTTTACTAAATTGCGTTGCACGTGAATATTACGGATTGAGTGGAACTGATAGTATTCCTGAAAACAATACATTATGTATTAATAACTTGAAAGAACAGGGAATACAATATTTCCGCAATGAGATGAAAACTTTCTGCCAATCCCGAAGTGCAATACATGGTAAGAAAAAAATAGTGCTTATTGACGATATAGACAGCATCAATGAACAAAGCCAGCAAGTATTTCGTAATTATATTGATAAGTATTCTAAAAATATACAATTTATTTCAGTTTGTTCAAATATACAGAAAGTAATAGAAAGTCTTCAATCAAGGTTGCATATTGTTAGCATTCCAAAACATACTAATGAATATATGATTTCAACCATGAACAAAATAATAACTTTAGAAGATATGCAGATTAAGCAAGAAATAAAAGACTACATAATGCACATATCAAATGGTTCTATACGCATACTTATTAATCACCTTGAAAAAATTTTTATATACGGAAAAGATTTAGATTTGAATAATTGTATGAAATTATGTTCAACGATTTCTTTTCAACATTTTGATAGGTATTACGAATCAATAAAAGATAAACAATTGGACAAAGCTATACATGTATTATATGAAATATATGATTACGGTTATTCTGTTATTGACATACTTGATTATTTGTTCCATTATACAAAAACATGTAAAGCATTAAGTGAGGAAATTATTTATGAGATCATCATACTTTTATGCAAATATATTACAGTTTTTCACAATATTCACGAAGATTGCATTGAATTGGCATTAATTACAAATAATATATATACATTAATCAATTCGCAATAAGTATTTAGTTGTTTATGGTTTATTTTTATGTTTAATGTATGTATACAATATGAGTTTTCTATTGAACATGTTTCGGTCGCCCAAACCTACCGTTTCTGCAAAAGAAAAAATTATGCACGAAGACACGGATGATGAATTGGAAAACGTTACTAGACAAGACACCAACGATGAATTGGAAAATGTTACTAGAGAAAAAGAAGAAAAAGAAGAAAAAGAAAAAGAAGAAGCAAATAGAATATTAGAGCAGAAAAAGGAAAGGATACGAATTGTTATTAATAGCGCTTTTAATGAGAAAAGTTTAAAACTCAAAATGGCGGTTGAAAAGAATCTCGTAGATAAAATTACATCAGTAAAAACTACACTAGAGACCAAATTAATTGAGAAGCTTAGATTAGAAAATGCAGATGAGAATGAGATTGCATTGCAAACAGCTGAAACAGAAAAACAATTAACCGCATACATTAATGCCGAGAAAGCCATTGCAGATAAAGCATTGACTGAACAAATAAATATAGAAAGAATGGCAGCAGATAAAGGAATTGCTGATAGAATTTCTATGCTAAAATAACTGCATAGAGGCTACATGCTTTAAAATGGGTAAATAATCCTTTAGGGATTTTTTAGTATGTATATTTATAAAAATAAATATACGTTAAATATAACCGAGATGTCTAGTCAGGTATTTAAATGTGATGTTCCTCCAAAATTATTGTATAATTTATTGGATAGAATATGTTTGAAAACAGACAAGTATTATTTGATTGATATGAACGCTTATAAAAAACTGTTATTTTATGATCTGCATACAGAATTCTGTGAAAACTTGAAAGAGTATTATCATTATGGAAAACACTTTTATATTACTAGACAAATGAGTTATAAATCATTTACGAACATTGTTAGACAGATTTGCAAAAAGTCGTCAATTATGCATACGTCACAAATGAAGTATAACGAATCTAAATATAACATAATATACTACATTTATTTTTAAAATATATGTTCCTTTCAAAATATAATATCTATATTCATACTATACTAATATTATGTTGAATAAGAAAAATTTACCTACGTATATTGTAGCACTAGGTGTGATATTTGTAGTAGGTACATTATCGCAACGTGTTAAAAAATCTTTAGACAAGGATGATGATTATGATATGATCAAAAATTATTTGTTAAATGAATCGCCGTTATATGGTTATAACCGTCCCAAACTATGGGTGCATTCTAAATACGAAAAAAACTCTAGAAAATGGAAGAATTTTTACTCACGCAACACAACTGATTTAAATCAAGACTATATTCATCTTACTATAAAAACTATTATCAATCACTGTGGCGATGATTTCAATATTTGTCTAATAGACGATGAATCATTTGGCAAGTTGCTGCCTAACTGGGATGTAGATATGACTGGGATGGCTGAACCTATGAGAAGTAATTACCGTGCGATGGGAATGGCTCAATTGATATACGTATATGGTGGTATGACCGTACCGAATTCTTTGGTATGCCTGAAAAATTTAAAAAATATATACGATGAGAATACTACTAACAACCAAGCATTTGTATGCGAAGCAATTAATAGAACATGTAATTTAAAATCCAATAGTGGAGAAAATACTTTTATTCCGTCCATTGATATTATGGGTGCATCAAATAAAAATAATAATGTAATTTTATCATTAGTAGAATCATTGAAACAAATGAACATGAACGGGCATTTTAATGATGAAAATAAATTCCAAGGAACAATTGGCTACATGTGCAAGCAATTAATTGATGAACAAAACTTACTCTTGATCGGTGGAGAATCTATTGGCATTAAAAATAATAAGAAGAAACCCATTTTATTAGAGGATCTTTGCGAAGAATCATACCTTGATTTATATCCTCATGTAGTTGGTATATACATTCCATCTGACGAAATACTGCGGCGTACAAAATATAACTGGTTGGCAGTAATGAACGCAGAAGAAGTATTGAATACAAATATGATAATTTCTAAGTATTTGAAAGCTTCTATACAGGATACAAACAATGAGTATTTTTCAAATCTGAAAACACGAAGTGTTGTTACTATCTAACTTTTATTTTGATAATAAATTTTCCAACCTATTATCAAAAACAGTATAAGTATTGTCAGCATAATGTTATTGACAAATCAATATAAAGATATTTTGTCTATATTTACAGACGTTAAAATTATGCTTTCTGACAATAATGATATAATCAAGTGTCAGTTGACAGAGTCATTGCATGCATTATTTGACGATTACAAAGATGATGACTATATGAAACAAAAACTGGTTTCATATGTGTGTAACCAAATGCCCAATATTCTTGCAAATATGAAACAAACGCATGAACAACGTGTTGCACGAATAGAGGAACTATCAAATGACCAAGACACGTTCATTCAAAGTTTTTTAAATAGCAATCAGTATTTCTATGTTCCGACAACAAGCAATTTTTTTACATATGATGGATTACATTACCAAATTCACGGTGAAAGTGACATATTACATCACGTTCTTTCCAGTATAAGTAAAGATAGACACTTAATGTCATGGAAACATAAAACAAAGGTCTATATAATGAAGCGCATAAAGGATAATTATTTGCTGAATTCTATACCAGAATCAGAAACAATACAAAATGTATTGGATGCACTTACAAATAATATATTCAAGAGTAGGTCTCACGCAAAATATTTTTTGTGTATATTAGGTGATAATTTATTAAAAAAGAATAATAATTTGGTACATTTTGTAAATCCATATGCCAAACATTTTATAAAACATTTGAACAATTTATCTAATATGTTGGTTGGGTTGCACTTGTCACAAACATTCAAATACAAATATCATGATCATGAATACAATAACTTCCGCGTGTTAAATATTAACTACAATGTGAAGCACGAAAGCACTTGGAACCACATTTTGAAATCACAAATGATAGATATATTATGTGTAGCTTGTCATTATTCAAATAGGTACGCGTCGTCAGATGATTATGCAAATATACACAGCAACAATGAGGAATTACGACAGAGCGTATTTTCTGTTAAAAATACTCTACCTGATCACCTTGTAAACGAGTTTGTAAGTGATTATATTGATGAAATTGTTCAACAAAATAGTCCATCACAAGCGTTTTTGATCAATGCAATGGAAGGTACTTCGCGTATGACACAAATCACATGGAAGAATATGCAATATTTATGGAACTTATTCTTAGATGAAAAACAAATACCATCTGTAATATTTATGAATCAATTAAAAACTATGCTCATTGATAAGCTGCAAACTTATTATAACGCTGATTTGGATTCGTTTCAAGGGATTTGCAGCAAATACTTGCCTAGCATTCAGCGATTTTTACAATTCTGGAATGATACTATCAAATTAGATGACACTGAAACCGATATGGAGATTGAAGAATTAATAATTCTTTTCAAGAAATGGTGTGAAATGAACAATGAAATTTGTGGAAATATAAATGATAAACAGATATTAGATTTGATTTATTACTATTATCCACTACTAGAAGTTGAACGCGATAAATTTATTTCAGGAATACAATGCACATTATGGGATAAGCAGATGGACATACAAGTTGCCTTAGAAAATATGAAGGAACATATACATCATAAATATATACACGATCTTAACAATTCTACTCTGCATACTAATATCTCAATTTACGACGCCTATTTATATTATTGTAAATTTACCACTAGCGCTTCCAAAATAAATTTAAATGATTTGACTTCATACCAGAAACAAATTGTTAGCAAATCGTATTTTGAAAAATATATTTTTGATAACTATAGTGAATATATTATGGATGATAAATTCTTGACATCTGAATGGTACATGCAATAATTATACACATTTGAAGGTGTAATCTCTACAATATAATAGGGTCTATTATATTGTCTAACCAGTAATTTTAGTTTTTCTTGGCCTTTCTGGTAGCATTTTTGCGTGTCTTTCTTTTAACATAACCAAACTTTCCTTTTTTCGCAAAGAAACCAGCCTTCTCTAATCTTTTTTCTTTTTTGGCAGTTTTGTGTTTCTTAGCAGAAACAATGCGTCCCCATTTGTTCATTAGCAAATCGTTCTTGGTAAGGTTACCAGAAGTCTTATACGCAGTTTTATTCATTACTTGTGTGCGAGAACCAAATAATTCAGGGAATTTGGAACCTTTGACGTGGTACATACCATCCTCTTCGTTACGAACAGGTCTTTTCATATATATATACTAATCAAACATATTTTTTTCTAAATAACTTAATCTTATTTTGGGAAGCTGAATATCTGGCCCTTCGGATAAAACTCTGTTGGAATTGTCACAGATTCGGCTACTGCTTGATTATATGTTCGTACAGTTTTATATTTTAAGTTTCTGGTTATTTGAGAATAACGCATCTTACGTGTTATAGACGGGTCATTTCCCGCAGTTTTAGTTCGCGAATACTGAGGTTTGCAGTCATTATTGCAAAATTTATTTATATTAAACATTTTCATATTATATATACTCGCATATATTAGTTACAGACATACGATACAAGAACATTGCAATCCCTTTTCGGATTCACCGCATTTAATGCAATAATTGTCGGCCAATTCTATGCTAATCAAATTAGTATGCACTTTAACCAGCATTCCAGTATCATGATCCCAATAATCAGTATAATGTTTGTCTATGATAGAGGTGCTCCATTTAAAAAACCCACAATGACTACTGACACCAGTGCTATTCTTTATTATATTCACAATCTTAGTATTGTCGCATTTTTGTTTGCACAACTCAAACCAGCCTTTAAAATCCCTAAATAGATATTCACATATCTTATTGGGTATTTCTGAACCAGGGAACGCAGCCTTAAGTATAATTTGTTTATACAATATTTCATGCGTGTATATATAATTTAAATTCATGATAATTATACTACTGTGTATATTTTTATATTGGTAAATGTATGTACTCCCCCCTTAGAAAAATTGATTAAAAACATGTATAGAAATTACTTTTATATAACACATATAGAATTATGTCTAAACCATCTTCCAAACAGTTATCTACCACTGAAAATGTACTTGCCCAACAGTACCAACAAAAAACAGACAAACAGCACATCTTAGACAACCCCGATACGTACATCGGTTCTGTAGAAAATGTAGATTCATCCATGTGGGTGTATAATGACGAGTCCAATCGCATTGAATGGCGTGACATTGAATATATTCCTGGACTATATAAGTTATTTGACGAAGGTATTGTTAATTGTAGAGATCATGTTGTTCGTATGATTCAATCCAACCAATTAGAAAAAAAATTTGTTTCTTACATTGAAACGACGGTGGATGATCAGGGTATGATTACAATGACAAATGATGGCAATGGCATTGATATTGCCAAACATCCTGAATATAATATTTGGATTCCAGAAATGGTATTTGGTCATTTGCGAACCTCTACCAATTATAATAAAAACGAAAAGCGAATTGTAGGAGGAAAGAATGGTTTTGGATTCAAATTGGTATTAATTTGGTCAACGTATGGTCGTGTAGAAACAATTGACCATGTGCGCGGATTGAAATATGTGCAAGAATTCCATAACAACCTGGATAAGTTGGATCCTCCTAAGATTACAAAGATCACTTCTACGAAACCATATACGAAGGTTTCATTTAAACCTGACTATACCCGTCTTGGCATTCAAGGACTTACTACAGACATGTTGGCTTTATTGAAAAAACGTGTTTATGATATTGGAGCGGTGACTGATCATTCTATTAAGAAAGTCAAGATTTCATACAATTCCAATGTCATCCCTGTTAAGAATTTCCAACAATATATTGATTTGTACATTGGATCACGAGACGTAGGAAAACGTGTATATGAAAACCCTGATGAGAGATGGGAATATGCGGTTGCTCTATCGCCTATACACGAGTATATGCAAGTATCGTTCGTCAATGGAATTTGCACGTTTAAGGGAGGCAAACATGTAGATTATATTACCGGACAGATTGTAAGAAAGCTGTGTGATTATATTGAAAAAAAGAAAAAAGTTAAAGTAAATAGTGCAGCAATTAAGGAACAGTTGCTTCTATTTGTAAGGTGTGATATTGAAAATCCTTCGTTTGACAGTCAGACAAAGGATTATATGAACACACCCTCAGCAAAGTTTGGTTCTATATGCACAGTAAGTGATAGTTTTATTGAAAAAATTGCAAAAATGGGCGTGATGGATACAGCATGCTCACTTACTGAAGCGAAGGAAAATAAGATTGCAAAAAAAACAGATGGGTCAAAAACTCGTAACGTACGTGGAATCGCGAATTTCATTGATGCAAATTTCAGTGGAACTACCAACTCAAAAGAATGTGTATTAATTTTATGCGAGGGATTGTCTGCATTATCGGGTATTGTTTCTGGATTGTCTAGCGATGATCGCAATACTATTGGAATCTATCCTCTAAAAGGAAAATTGTTAAATGTACGCGGTGAGCAATTGAAAAAGATTGCAGAAAATAAAGAAATTAATGATATCAAAAAAATATTGGGTTTAGAAACTGGCAAAGAATACAATACTATGGAGGAAGTTCATAAATTATTGCGATATGGAAAGGTCATGTATATGACTGATCAGGATTTGGATGGATCTCACATCAAGGGTCTATGCATCAACCTATTTCACAGTGAATGGGCGTCACTTACACAAATTCCAGGATTTCTATCTTTTATGAATACACCGATTCTTAGGGCAAAGAAAGGCGCACAATTAAAATTATTCTATAATGACGGTGAATATAATGCATGGAAAGAAAGTCTCGGTGAAACTGGTATTGCTGGGTGGAACATCAAATATTTTAAGGGTTTGGGTACATCTACATCTGCAGAATTTAAGGAGTATTTTGCGAATAAAAAAATCGTTGATTTCGTCTATGCTGGAAAGCAAAGTGATGATTCCATTGATAAGATTTTCAATAAAAAACGTGCGGATGATCGTAAAACTTGGCTTGAAAATTACGATAAAAAAGCCTATTTGGATACAAACCAATCTGCTGTTCAATATGAACAATTCATTGACAACGAAATGATTCATTTTAGTACATATGATTGTGCCCGGTCTATCCCCAATATGGTAGATGGATTAAAAATTTCATTGCGAAAAATTCTATTTTCGGCTTTCAAGAGAAAGTTAAACAGTGAAATTAAGGTTGCTCAGTTTTCAGGATACGTATCTGAGCATAGTGCATATCATCATGGCGAAGCCAGTCTAAACGGTGCCATTGTAAATATGGCACAGAATTACGTCGGTTCTAATAATATGAATCTATTATTGCCGAATGGACAATTTGGTACTAGATTGCATGGTGGAGACGATAGTGCATCGGAAAGATATATCTTTACACAACTGAATCCCTTGACCAGGTATGTCTTTCCCGATGTAGATGATGCTGTATTGAATTATTTGAATGACGATGGAACCATTGTTGAACCTGAATATTATGTTCCAATTATTCCATTTGCATTGATGAATGGCATTACGGGTATTGGCACTGGGTTTTCGTGCAGCATTGCCCCTTATAACCCTAAACAAATTATTCAATATCTGCAAAAAATGTTGAAAAATAAACCTCTTGGAGAAGACGAATTTGTTCCTTATTATGAAGGATTCAAGGGGGCTGTTAGAAAAATAGAAGATAAAAAGTATGCAATCAAAGGATGTTATGAAAAAATTGGTGATGACAAAATTCGTATTACAGAATTGCCTATTAGTACATGGACAATGCCTTATACCAGTTTCTTAGAAACATTGGTAGATGGCACAATTGACAACAAGACTGGTAAGCGTAATGCACCCTTGTTGAAAGATTTCTCTTCTATCTGCACCGAAGTAAATGTAGATATTACTGTCGTATTTCCAAGAGGAAAATTAGATGAATTGGAATCGGTTTCAGATGCAAATGGTTGCAATGGTGTAGAAAAATTATTGAAATTACAAACAACGGTCAGTACGACAAACATGCACATGTTTGATAAAGATTGCAAGTTGCATAAATATGATAGTGTTGAAGAAATCATTTTGGACTTTTATGAAGTACGTATTCAGATTTACCAGAAGCGCAAAGAAGCACAGCTCAATGATATGCGACAAAAATTAGTGAGACTATCTAATCGTGCCAAATATATTCAAGAGATATTATCAAGTACTATTGATTTGAGAAGAATGAAAACGGATGCTGTGAATGAATTGCTTACGAAAAAGAATTACGATAAGATTGATGGTGATTTCAAATACTTGATTAAAATGCCTATGGATTCTGTGACGGAAGAAAATGTTCAGAATATTATGAACGAAAAGGCTGCTACCGAAGCAAATATTGAAACTTTAACCAAAACAAATGTGGAAACTATTTGGCATAGAGAATTAGCTGCATTGGAAGTTGAATATGACAAATATAAGATTCAGCGTGAAAAAATTCAATTGAGCAACGGAAAAAACAAAAATACTCCCGTAAAGAAGAAGATCAAAAAAACTAAGTAATTGCAATTACACCTTTGAATATTTAATAATGTAAATAATAATATAAACATTTTTTTACTGTGTAAACAATACATTATGACAAAGGTCGCATTTGTAACAGGCATTACTGGACAAGATGGGTCATACCTAACTGAGTTGCTTTTAAACAAAAACTATAAAGTACATGGGTTGATACGTCGTTCTTCTTCTATAAATACGAATCGCATTGACCATGTATTTCATAATGAAAATTTACAATTGCATTATGGAGATGTAACTGATAGTTCGTGTTTGAATTCTATTATGTCTAAAATCAAAAATAAATATCCGTTGATGGAACGGTTTGAAGTATATAATTTAGCTGCACAATCGCATGTAAAAGTATCTTTTGAAATGCCAGAATATACTGCGGATGCAGACGCATTTGGTGTTTTAAAGCTACTTGAATCAATACGAAGTAACAACTTAGAAGATAAAGTCAGATATTATCAAGCCTCCACCAGTGAATTGTATGGACTGGTTCAAGAAGTTCCTCAACGTGAGACCACCCCTTTCTATCCGAGATCTCCATATGGCGTTGCGAAGCTATATGCATATTGGATTGTAAAAAATTACCGTGAATCTTACAATATGTTTGCATGCAATGGAATATTATTTAATCATGAATCTGAACGACGAGGACATAATTTTGTAACACGAAAAATCACATTGGGATTGAACAAAATATTGAAGAAAGAAACTGATAGACTTGTTATGGGAAATATAGATGCTGAACGCGATTGGGGACATGCAGCAGATTATGTAGAAGGCATGTGGCGTATATTACAACACGATACACCCGAAGATTTTGTATTGGCCACTGGTGAAAAGCATACGGTAAGAGAATTTATAGAAAAAACGTTTGCATTAAAAGATATACATATTCAATGGAAAGGGGAAGGTGTGCATGAAATTGGCTTTGATAAGAACACGGGTAAAGAATATATATTCATTGACTCTAAATACTATAGACCAGCTGAGGTA
>Ga0209533_1001852_pt1 | contig 19608 bp, 22 predicted proteins | sample COG_04_FD_184748 | JGI IMG/M metagenome (GOLD analysis project Ga0209533, IMG submission 184748) | Pelagic Microbial community sample from North Sea - COGITO 998_met_04 (SPAdes) (version 2) | ecosystem: Environmental > Aquatic > Marine > Neritic zone/Coastal water | place: Helgoland, sampling...
GATTCCTTGGTCGATTCCTTGGTCGATTCCTTGGTCGATTCCTTGGTCGATTCCTCGGTCGATTCATTTGTCGATTCATTTGTCGATTCATTGGTCGATTCCTCTGTCGATTCCTTATTTGATTCCTTGGCCAATTCTTTTTTTTTAATCGTTTTATTAAGTATTTTTTTTGGTAAAAATTTAGAGGTAGATACGCGATTGTCTTTAAATTTTATTAAATATTTATTATTCACATGTATTAAATCTGGTATTTCTGAAATAACTTGCTCGATTGAGTCATATTCAATATCCTTTTTAGATATTTTATTCTTTTTAATACATTCTAATAAATACGTTTGAAGTTTATGTTTAAGAAAATTGTCCAGATTATTTTGTACTGCGTATTCATTCGCGAATTTAAGAATAAGTTCATTCTTGTTTGTTTTATTTAACTTATTCCATGGTAATGATTTATTATCGCTATGTTCCTTCTCTAGAAATTCCTGCATTGATACTATATTTTCGTTTGTCATAATTTCATTCGAATTCGCTCCCATATTTTTTCTATGATATTCAAAAGACATTTTTATATATAATATAGCAATTAGATTCTAACTCATTTTTTATATTTATTTCAAACGTTATATTATATTTATTTCTTTAAGATGTTTATGGAGAATAAAAAAATAAATATAATTGGTCAGTATAATCGTTACAATATAAAAAAGGCGAATAAGGAGAAAAAAGATAAAAACAATTTATGTAACGTTCTAAAGATATTTATAAAAAATAAAAAAACACAGATAGAGGAATTAAACAAGTTATATCTAATCGAATCTCAACTTTTAAATGAAACCCAAAAAATAATTAAGAGAGAACTACAGAAAAAAAGAAATAGTTATCGTCAGCAAGATATTAAAAAAAACATTTTGAATGAGACAACATTAATAACAACCGAACAAATAATAGAAAAGTTGGTTGCTAGTAAGTTATGTTGTTTTTATTGCAGTCAAAATATATGGTTAATATACGATAACTATCGTGATCCATATCAATGGACGCTCGACCGAATGGATAATAATACAGGACATAATTACAATAATGTACTTATCTCATGCTTGGGTTGTAATTTAAAACGAGGAACAATGAAAAAAGAAGATTTTGAATTTGCGAAAAATTTAAAAGTAATCAAATGTGATTAACTGCGTTTTCGTTTTGTTTTTCTGGTTTTATTTTTATTTTTATTTTTATTTTTATTTTTACCACCAGTTCTTGTTATTCTTCTTGTTATTCTTCTTGTTCTTCTCCCCTTGCTACTACTACTATTGCTACTATTGCTACTACTACTACTTCTTCTTTTTCCTTCAATCGCATAATGGTTAGCATCTTCAATTGTTCCAATTTTAGCATCTTCAATTGCTTCAAGTTCAGCAGTTTTAATTTCTAATTTAGAACCAGTTAATAGTTTTTTATATTTAACAATAAGGATACCACCAGTGGATACAGTTAAAAAGAAGAAGCCTTTTACTAAGAACATCGCGCCTGATAAAATATATGTCATATTAGTAAATTTATCTGAAAAAACTCCTGTTTTATCAGCAATTGTTTCAGTAGTATCTTGCAATAAGCGAGTATAGTAAAACATAACTTTTCTTGATGTTCTAGACGAAACCTGTAAAATATTAGGAATAGCTTGAATAGGATTAAATTTCCCCCCGATTGCGGAAAACGTCCATATTCCTGTTTTATATATATTATCTTTGACATCACCAATAAATGTACCATCTATATATTCACTATCATACTCGTTTGCATTATATTTTTTTTTAAATTCTTCAGCAATAATTGATTTTACTTGTTCTAATTCTTGTTTGCGCAATGTATCAGTTATAGTAGTTAAATCTGTAATTATTTCACTTGATATATTAGTTGATTTATCAATAAGTTGTTCAATAATGTTCATATCGTTTGAGAACATGCCTGCAAACGTATTCCAAAAATATTTATTACCTTCTATTTCACTATCTTTTTCACTATCTTTTGAATTAAATAATACCATAGCATTACTATAATTCTCTGGTGAAGGTAAAGCGAGTTGTGATAACTCTTTTCTAATTTCTTCATTGGGAATAATATTTTCAAAATCATCAAAAAAGTTAGCTGAATGTGATTCATATTTTTCAAGTATATCATCGCGAATACCCTTTTTAACATCGCTTTTAAAAGTTTGAATACTTAAAAACGATTTTGTTAAATATACTTTTGTTACAAAGGTTGAAAGTAATAACATAGTTAAACTTATACAAAAAACAACTTCTGGTGAAAATCCAACACCGCCAGATTGACGTTTAATATTTTGAATTGTACGTAAATTTTCAATCTGGTGATAAATACTACATATGGTTTCAACGAATTTACTATGTCCTTGTTTTAAAAATAAATGATAACTTTGATGACAACTTAATACAAACGAATTAAATATTTTTTTATAAACAACTAGAAATTCTTTTAAATCTTTGGATAATTTTTTTGAAAAAAAAGGAAATAAAATTTTACTCATTTGTTTTACAAATTCTTTTTCAGGTGTTGACATCTTTACCTTGTTTATAATATTTAAAATAGCATTGGTTTGAATATATGAAGAATAAGTGTTAATATCTTTAACTATTTTAGTTATCCTTTTTTTGTCGTTTGGCATTTTCACGTTTTTGTCTGTTCGTTTTTTTTTAGTTGACATAATATATATTTACAATATAATAATTTAAATACTTATCGATATTGCAAAATATGTCTAATTACGCTACACAAAATGATTTATTGCTAAATAATTTAATTAAGTTTTACGCAGATGATAAGTATATTAAGTTGATGTTAGGTATAATAAATGGTGATTCTAGAATTTCTTTAAGAATAGTAGATTGGTTTGCTACAAATTATGCCAAAAAATATTATACAGTATACACTCTACCGAACAATCGCCGTTTTAAGGTCTACAATGACTATAAGTTAAAATTAAAAGCATATAGCAAAAAAAGATTTGACCCATTTTGTAGATGGGATAGAATAAGCATCCCATATCATACAAATACAAGTATCCAAACAACCATTGGCCAGTTAAATTTTTTCAAGTGGGCAATAGAAAATCAAGTAATAAAATATATTGAAGAAAATTATGAAGAAATAGAAAACGATATGAATTCACGAAATAGTAATTCTAGAAAAAAAGAATTAAATTTAGAAAATTCAAAAACAAGAAAAAAACGCGAAGAATTATCATTGTTGGCATCAAAAAGCATTAAAAAAGAGGAGGTAAAAATAGTAGTTAAATTTAATTAAATATTTGTAATATATAATAATGACAAAGACGCGTAAGTTAAATAAAACGGGAGGAGCAACTAAGAAAAATAAAAAAACAGGTTTGAGACATTTACCAAAATTGGATTTAAATTTCAAACCAAACTTAACTCCTCGCGAAATATTTACATTAGGTTCGTTTGGGGGAACATATTGGAGACCAATAAAATCGAAGTTTTTTACCCACGAATTAAAAAACGCGCATAAGAAATACCCGGGTTCGTGGTGGAAGGGAATACCAGATGACCATCTTACGCGTAAATTTGATAAGTATGATACTAAAATAAATAAATATGGAGTGAAAGTCGGTACTACATTGGAATTTTGGGATGATAAAAATTGGACTAGAAAATCTCAACCATATGGTTGGGTTCAATGGTATTGCGACTATTATATGGGTAAGCAAGGTCAAGACGATGAACGCCAGATAAAACGCTGGCAGTCAATCACAGGACCAAATGGAAGATTTCGAAAGTTTTTGATTACACAAATAGTAAAAAAAGGCGGGAAATGGAATGATGAACATATCAGTCCAAAAATAAGACAAGTACTTCAACATTGGGGGTATAAATTAACAAAAAGAGATTTTGATAGGGAAATTCGAGATAGAAAGAAAAGTAGAAAGGGTGGAAGTAGAGAAACTGACCGAAAATTTCAAGAGGAAAAACATAGAAAGACGTTAAAAAAACAACAGGACAATAAAGATAAGCGGCTTTATTTACCTCCCACTACAAGAGGTATTCCAAACACGGCTTATATAACATATGTATCTAATCAAGATAGACAGAGTAAGTTTAACCAAGATTTGGAAGATGTTGATGATAAAACTGGTGGTATTTGGTTTGGATAATATCAACATTACCAATTTGGATATCGCTTTGATATATCTTTTAATAGAATAAGTGCGGCGTCTGGTAATTTATCTTTTTTCTTCTTAACCGGAGGGATATACGCTGTTTCATTTATTTTTTTTTGAATATTACAATTACAGTCTAATTCAAATTGTAATTTATGATTATTTTTCTTTAAATTAAAATGGTTAACAAACGCGAATATCAAAAACAAATTCATATAATAAATAATAGTATTAATTATTATTTATTAATTATTAATTATTATTGTTTATATTTTATTAAATATCTAAACAAGTAGTTTTAAATATAATAGCAGTTGCTAAATAAGGGTCGCAATTGGAACTGGGGCGCCTATCTTCAAAATATCCCTTGCCATTTTTGTAATTTTCATTACCAATTCGTATAGATGCTCCACGATTCGCAATTCCATATGAAAATATATCATATGATGCCGTTTCATTTGTTCCAGTCATTCTGTCTTTATTACCCGTTCCGTATATTTGCATATGTTCTTTATGTTTGAATGATAACTTTTCAATTGCCTTATGAATATATTCAATACCACTGTTTTCTTGGTCTCCTTCCCTCATTTTTTTAGTACTAAAATTAATATGACACCCAGAACCATTCCAATCACCTTTAATTGGTTTTGGTTCAAAATTAACGACTGCGCCTTTTATTTCAGCAACTCTTTGTAATATATATCTAGCGACCCATAAATGGTCGCCTTGCTCAATCCCCGTACAAGGACCAATTTGGAATTCCCATTGTCCGGGTTCAACCTCGGCATTTAGACCAGAAATTTTAATTCCGGCATAAATACAATACGTTAGATGAAGTTCAGCAACGTTTCTTCCCAGTGCGTTATCCGGACCAACTCCACAATAATATTGTCCTTGTTTTTTTTTCCCATGGAATCCATAGGGTATTATCGTATCATCGTGCACAGGTTGAAATAAAAAATATTCTTGTTCCAACCCAAACCACGGTTCCTCAACTCTTTTTTGATTAAATAATTCTTCGGCCCATACTCTGTTATTATTAAACAGTGGTTTATTCGCCGGAGTATATGTATCACACAATACTAATTTATGAGACCCTCCTCTAAAAGGGTCATCAAACATAGCCTTTGGTTTTATTAAAATTTCGGAATCACCTCCATCCGCTTGTGATGTGGAACTACCGTCAAAATTCCAGTCGGGTATTTCACCGATACTATTAATCTGTTTATTAATTACGTTTGTTTTACTTCTTAATTCATTATTTCCACCAATCCATATATATTCAATTAAAGTTAGCTCGTTAAAATTTTGCTCACCCATATAATAAAATAAAAGGGTTGTTTTTATGTTTTTTATATTTTTAATATTTTTTTTCTTTTTATTGAATTGTGTAAAAAATATAATAAAAAGGAATCAAAAAAAACATTATGGGAAACATTCAAACAAATATTAAAGTCGGGTTTGAAGACATGCAGAAATCATTAAATAACGATATTATTATAAATACATTGGATTCAGCCCAACAAGCATGCTTAATAAAGAACACAATCGACTATAAAAATGAAGAACATATTATTAATAATTTATTGGCAAATAACGATAAGAATAAATATATTGTTATTTACGGAAAAAACGCATGCGATAATTCAATGTTCTACAAATATGAGCAGCTTTCCAAATTGGGATTTACAAACATATACATCTATGTAGGTGGGTTATTTGAATGGATGCTATTACAAGATATCTATGGCTGCGATAATTTCCCAACAACCTCAACCGAATTAGATATATTAAAACATAGGCAAAAATTATCAATTTAATTTATTAGATTATTATATATGAAAAATAATAAAACACGAAAGGTGAAAAAAATAAATATAGGAAAAACAACAAAGAAAAATCCAATAGAAATAATCATAAAACGACCATATAGACCAAAAAAAATAAACCCCGAGAGTGATTTTTATACTTATGTGAATTATCAATGGCTTCATACAACAAAAAATATAGATTATCTTGTAAAAAATGATAATTTTACTTCTATGCAAGTACGTGTAAACAAATCGCTTAATTATATGATTAAAAAGTACATCTCTGAAAATAAAGGAAAAAAGGCGACCGCAATAAAAAATATATATCATTCATTTCGCAATTTAAATGAAGACTCATTGAAAAATCATATACCAAAAGTTGTAAAAGAAATAGACGAGTTTAGAAAAGACAAGAATAATTTATGGAAATTTCTTGCGAATATAAATTCAAATGAAGTTGTTTCATTTATGTCTCCATTACAGTGGTCAATTTTACCAGACGAAAAGAATGCTCCAAATAATGCGACATTCTTGAATAGCGGAAGACTTGGTTTAACAAATTATTTAATATATATCGACCATGATACAAATGAGAAATATAAAAGAACATTAAATCAATACAAAAGTTATATAAACGAAATATTTAAAGCATGTTTAGGAAAGAACCACAATTGTAAAGCAGATCATGTAATCGAAATAGAAAAAGAACTATTAAATCACATGGGTTGTAATTATGACCCAAAGAAAGCCGATGATTTTAATTTTTATAACAAAATAGAATTAGAAACGTTAGAAAAGAAGTATAAAGTTGATTACAAAACATTTTTCAAAACATTAGGTTATCATACATTACCAAAGTATGTTGTATGTGATAATCCGGACTACTTAAAATGTTTGGTCGATGATTTGACGGAAAATTGGAATAATGAAAAGTGGCGATGTTATTGGTTGTATATTTATCTACGACAAATGATACGGTTTCACGCCAAGTGGAGATGTATCCATTTTAAATTTAATTTAAGTTATATTGTTGGTCAGGATGACATATGGCCCAGATGGCAATATGGCGTGTTTGGTGTTCAATACGCATTTAATTCATTTTTGGCAAATCATTATATCCAGAAAAATAAAAATGAAGTGTATGAAAAATATGTGAAGGACCTTGCTGACGGTTTAAGGGATGTATTTAGAAGAAGATTGGAAAATAATACTTGGATGAGTAAGTCAACCCGAGAAAAGGCACTGATTAAATTAAAAAATATAAAAATAGTGATTGGTTCGCCCAAAAACCTAATTGATGACCCAATATTAGATTATAAAATAGATGACGCTTGGGGGAACGCGTGTAAAATGGCAAACTGGAAAAAAAACAGCACTATAAAAAGAATGAATTATAATGTACATGCGGACAACCGTGATATAGATTGGCGTGAATTTTCGACAATGGGGAACCAACCCTATATAGTGAATGCTTATTATATGGCAAATCAAAATATGATATATATACCAAGTGCGTATGTTCAAAAACCATTTATCGATTTAAATAATCGCGGTTTAGAGTATATTTTGGCCTTTTTAGGTTTTACTATTGCACACGAAATGACCCACGCATTTGATGAAAATGGTAGTAAATATGATAAGGACGGTAATAAATTAAATTGGTGGACACCACAAGATAGAGCTATATTCAAAAAGAAAATAAAAAATGTTGCTAGGCAATATGAACATGCCGCAAAAGAAGATGGTATTAAATTAGACGGAATGTTTAGTATTGGTGAAAATGTAGCAGACCTCGGGGGTTTAGCCATTTGTGAGCAATATTTATTAGAATTTTTAAATAAAAACCATGTTGTCGAACCAGTACAATATCAATCCTTCCAAATGTTTTATACATATTATGCGGTTCAAATGCGACAGAAATTGGATAAAGATGCGGTAGAAACACAAGTGGAAGAAAATCCGCACCCGCCTACCAAATATAGAACAAATTGTCCATTGACGCGTTTGGCTATTTTTAGGAAGATTTATAATATTGACCCCAAAGATAAAATGTATTGGTCGAATAACGATACAATTTGGTAGATTTTTTTATCTAACTAAATATTATAATGGCTAAACCCCAAAGAACAAGATCAGCTGCTCGCACCGCGAAAAGACACGGTGCATCCGCTGCCGCAAAAAGAACTGCTAAAAGAGCTGCCAAGGCTTCCGCTAAGGCTGCCCGTTCAGCAAAGGCATCTGCCACCGCCAAAGCTAAGGCTGCCGCCCGCGCCAAGGCGTCTGCTTCTGCCAAAGCCTCCGCCGCCGCCAAGGCTGCTGCTTCCGCCAAAGCCGCTGCCAGAGCGAAGGCCAGTGCTGCCGCGAACGCCTCTGCCAAAGCGAAGGCCGCCGCCGCCGCCAAAGCTGCTGCTAAACGCATGTAAATAATTAATAACAGGAATATGTTAAATTAAAATATTAAACAATAATAAATTTTGTATAATTGTTATACAATATTTATTCATTAACTCTAATGTTTATACTGACCTACTTCTCATCGTCGTCTGGTTTTTTGGTTGATACATTGACACCATCAAATAATTCGTTTTTGATGTTTGCGGAAGGTATGTTGTCTGGAATGATAACATTCTCATCTGGGATTTCATCAAAATTCGGCTTTTGTGTATTAATTAACTCGCCATTATCATTTAATTTCTGTGTTAATACATTTCCTGTCTTTTTAGCCAATTCTTGATTTTCCTCCATGGCTTTCTCCTTCGCCTCTTTAACGCGTTTTTCAAATTCTTGTTTCGCATTTTTCTCATTATTCACTTTCTCGTGCATAAGTTGATTGAGTTCCTCCTCCATGTATTCAACCTTGCCGGTTTTGTATGCCTCTGGGTCCCATGGCATCCATACACCAACCGGTCCTACAAAAACATCGTGATTGGGGTCAACCTCGCGCAAACTTTTACATTTCATTTCAGCTTCTTCTTGGGTTGGGAATGACCCTCTAATCTTAATACCACGAGAGTTGGTTTGAAAATTATATTTACTATTAAATAAACCATCCAAGTGTTCTTCATTCGCATCTAAAAAGTTCTTATATTCATCCTCGATTGTTGTTTTCAACAAATTATTTTTCTCCTCCTTCGCAAAATCTTCTAAATCTGCGTTTAGGACATTTAAATCCATTTTATGCTTGAAAGCAACAAAACTTAAAAATTGTTGAAACTTTTCTAATGATTTTAGGAAATCCCACTTCTTTAGGAACTCCTCGAAAATAAATAATTCCTTTTGCTTAACAATCTTTTCGGGCGAAAGAAATGATAAACACGCAAATTTTTGACCACTAATAGCTTTATCTTCGTCCAATAAATCTACGTAGTTTTTTTCGGTTTTTTTGGGAAATTTCACGTCGTCTTGAATTTTAGAAAACATTATATACTTACTAATGTATTTATTTTATATTGTTTTTAATTAAATTTAATGTTTATTTCAAACTTATTTTTTTTCTATATAATTACTATATGAATTCTCTTGATATGTTTGACTTCTCCGAAATGGTAAAACGCGCTATTAAATATTTAGTCGAAGGTTTAATGGTTGCGATTGCTGCCGCACTGATCCCCAAAAAGGCTTTGAACCTTGAAGAAATTGCCGTAGTTGCTTTAACTGCGACCGCAACATTTGCTATTTTAGATACATATGTGCCAAGTATGGCTGTATCTGCTCGCTCTGGTGCCGGATTCGGTATTGGTGCTAATTTAGTGGGTTTCCCGCGAATGTAAATAATTAATTTAAAAAAATTTAAACACTTAATAATAAGAATTATATGATTAAACATCGTTTATTTAATTATGTAAAAAGAATTGTCCCAAAAATATCAAAAACAGAATTAATCGCACTTGAAAGTGGTACAACATGTTTAGACCGAAATATATTTGAAGGAAATGTAGTTTATCCCGGAAAAAAAGAAATTCCAAAAGAGAAATTTAACCCACTCTTATTGAATACATTTAACTTTAACTATGGTCATTTAAAAAAAGTATATCCTAAAATAGAGGGTTCAGATACTTTAACTTACAATGATGTCTTTGAATTCATGGGAAAAAATAAATTTTTTTCATTTATTATTGATGAAAAATATGGCGGGTTAAATTTATCTGTCCGCGAATTGTCATCTGTATTAACTAAGATAACTAGCTTTAATCCGTGTCTAGGTATTATTGCAATGGTTCCAAATTCATTAGGCCCTGGTGAATTATTACAACATTATGGTACAGAAATACAGAAAACGAAATATTTGCCCGGACTTGCGACTGGTACTTTAATCCCATGTTTTGGATTAACCGGACCTCACAATGGGTCTGATGCTACCGGAAGTATTGACAGCGGAGAAGTTATTATCAACTCGCAAGGAAAAAAAGTCGTTAATTTAACAATAAATAAACGGTATATAACATTAGCACCCGTAGCAAACTTAATTGGAATTGCGTTTAATTTAAATGACCCTTCTAATTTATTAGATAGCGGTGAAGAGGGCGTTACGTTGATGTTAATTGATAGAAAAACGGATGGGTTGGTTATTGATACTCATCATAATCCACTTGATACTGGATTTCCCAATGGAACATTAAAGGGAACGCTCGAAATTCCAGTTGAAAATATTATTGGGGGAGAAAAAAATGCTGGAAACGGTTGGAAAATGTTAATGGAGTGTTTAGCAGCAGGAAGAGGCGTTTGTCTACCAGCAACCGCAAATGCTAGTTCAAAAGTTTCTACTCTTGGTATCTTACAATACGCAAAACATCGCAAACAATTCAAAATTCCTTTGATTAAAATGGAAGGCGTACAGGAAAAAATAGCAGAGATGCTTTTTCATACATGGTTAATTCAATGTAGTGTAAAAATTACGAATGAGTTATTAGATAATGGTGAAAAACCAGGGGTTATATCAGCAATAATGAAACAACAAACAACTGACCGCGCGCGAGAAGTTTTAAATCATGCAATGGATATTCATGCTGGAAGCGCAATATGTGTTGGAGATAATAATTTTTTGGAGAAATTTTATAAATCAGCGCCAATTGGGATTACGGTTGAGGGTAGTAATGTATTAACGCGGAATCTTATGATATTTGGACAAGGGTTGAACAAAAGTCATCCGTATATTTATCCAATATTACAAAGCATCATAAAAAATGATGTGGATGAATTTTATGATAACTTTAAAAATATACTAGAGCACTCTATTCATTTATATTTTAAATCATTTTCAAATATGTTTTCAAATTCATTGGAACAACAAACGGTTAATTTCGCTTGTTTGGCTAATTTTGTTGCGTTAAATGGCGGTGCTCTTAAATCAAAACAAATGTTGTCGGGTGATATGGCAGATATATTATCGAATTTATACTTGGCTCATTCTGTAAAATGGGTTCAAGATAATGAAAATACGAGTTCAAATTTAACAAATTATTGTATAAACAGATTAATAAATGAAAATAATGTCATAATTAATCGTATAATAGAAAATGAAAATTTAAATATTCCACTGTTTTTTATGAAAAAACAATCATCGGGAGAACAATATCAAGATAAAAGGTTATTAATCAACGAAATGTTAAAGAATGACGATTTAATTGAATCATTGAAAGCAGATATTCATATACCCGATACACCTTTGGAAAAATTATTTAAGTTAGACGAGTATGACCAGAACACGGCTGATTATAAATTACATTATAACGAAATGATTAAAGTTAGTGAATATCCAAATCCCAAAGAGGGAGTTTGAATTTTGTTAACTTCTTCTTTTTCATAAAAACTACTACACCTATCTTCTATGGTTTTTTCACTACGCGACAAATTGAATCGTATGATAATAGATATCAATAGGTAAATTTAGACGGGATAATACATACGCAATGTTATTTTTTTGAATAAGAGATATCTTTTTCTTCTCAACTTCGCATCTATTATAATAACCAAGTTTAATTTTTTTATGTTTTTCAATTTGCTCAATCATCTCCGTTATAGCATATGAAAGAGAATCTGTGGGATTTAAAAATTCATCCATATTTAAAATGTTGGAAGTATTATTATTTGTATTATCAACATTTATAAAATTATGTCTGTAAAAGTATATTTTTTTTTCGAGTGATTTACATTGCTGTCCATGGAAATTAAATCTATTTGTATAATAGAGAATATTATCAGTATGTTCCTTATATGGTAATATGAGACAATCGCATTTTTTAGTTATGCACGTATAACATTTCATTTTTATTATATTATAAATGAAATATTATTTAATCGTTTTTACTTAATAGTTTTTTACTTAATAGTTTTTTACTTAATAGTTTTTAATTTCTTTTTTTCACCTTTCTCTTTGTTGTCGTTTTTCTCTTTGTTCTCGTTTTTCTCTTTGTTCTCGGTTTTCTCTTTGTTCTCGTTTTTCTCTTTGTTCTCGTTTTTTTTCCTCCCCGCATATGTTCTAGTGATGGGCAATTCACTTTCGATTTATTAACACGATTACGAATACCATAGTTATATTCCTGATGTTTTATAGGCTTGGGTGGAATTTTAAATCTGTTTTGAAATTGAACTAAATAATATAATTTCATGTCATCTGGTAATTTTCTATACATCGCGAAGGACGCCATTAATCTTTGTTCAGCATAATATAGCTCAAACGGACCCATTCCTTTTACATAATCAATATCCTCATCCTTTACGCAGTCTTTTAAATGCATTGGAATATCTGTTCCCGCTATGTTTTCAATCGTTATTGCATACTCCATTATATTATACAAACAAATAATTTTAACTAAATAGTAGGAATAAATTCCCAATCAAGTTCATCGCAAATTTTCTTCCAAATATTATCTTGTTCAATTCTTTTTTCTCTATCTTTCAACATAGGAAAATAGGGTAAAAATTGTTGTTGGTCTAAAAGCTCACAAAGTTTATAAACAGTATAATAATAGTTCAAAAAATTAACGCGATCATCCGGACAGTATTTAGCATACGGACGTTGTATTTCCATGAAAAGATTACATAGTGTATCTTCCAATTCAGGTGTCATTATGGGCGGTTTGATACCAATAATATCTTTAATAAACGGGATATGTTCGTAATATTTATTGTATCCCAATTTCTTCAATATTTCTTTGGCTTTAATATTTGTAATTTGTTCATTCTGTATTCGTTCCTTTTTTATTTGATTCTTGATGTCTTCAATAACTTGTTCGGGTATTTGAGTCGTCTCTTTTGCCTGAAATTGCGCCAATATTTCTCTAAAATGGTTGATTCTTTTATACGCATAAAAACATACTTCTTTGGGTGGCTCTTTATATGATGGTTTTTCATTTTCAATCAAATAAGATACAGTTTTTGAACAATTATTACAAACCATAAATCCGTCTTCATCTACTGGTATTAACTCACCTTTATAACATGATTTACATACATGTGTATCTAAAACATAATCATTCACATTAACAAAATTAGTATCAATATTGGAAAAATATTTTTTAACATTATTTTTCAATGGGTCATTAGCATTTTCACTGTCAGTATTTGTATTTTTATTAAAAAAGGAATTCAAAATAACACTTTTGCTATGTCCATTACCTATATTTTTTTTTTCTTCAAAGTAATCGAATATAATGTTAGCATTTTCTAGTAAATATTTCTTCTTCTTCTTTTTAATAATCTTAATACTAGACAAAATTTCTTTCAACTTATCTTCAATATCTAATTTTTCTTCAATTTGAATCCCCGAACTTTTTAAATTGTTTAGGAGTTTTTTTCTTTCCCCTTGTAGTTTTGGGAGTTCTTTTACTGAATCACTGTTAAATTCATTCAAGAATTCTTCATGTTTATTATCTAATGTCGCAATGGTTTTAGTGTCGACCTTTATGTTTTTATTGGTCTTAGGTTTGAAATTAGGCATTATATATATAATTGCTCTAATATTTATATACTTTTTTGAAAAGTATTTTTAAACTAACACCATATGAATCGTAAAATGTGCGGTAATAACAACAAACAGCACGAACAAATAAATTTAATTTATTTTTAATTAAATATAAATTCGAAAAAAAAAAATATTTAGTAATACTATATAATGGGAGGTGGTCTCATGCAACTCGTAGCTTATGGCGCACAAGATGTTTACCTTACTGGTAACCCACAAATTACATTCTGGAAGGTAACATACCGCAGATATACTAACTTTTCAATGGAATCTATTGAACAAACTTTCAACGGTCAAGCCGATTTCGGTCGCCGTGTCACCTGTACTATCAGCCGCAACGGTGATCTTGCCTACCGCACTTACTTACAAGTCACTTTACCTGAAATCGGTCAAGGTCTTGGTGGCGAAAATGGTGAGGTGTATGCCCGCTGGTTAGACTGCCCAGGTGAACAATTAATTGCCCAAGTAGAACTTGAAATTGGTGGCCAACGTATTGACCGTCAATATGGTGACTGGATGCACATCTGGAATCAACTTACCATGACTGCCGAACAACAACGTGGATATTACAAGATGGTTGGTAATACCACCCAACTAACTTATATCACCGACCCTGATTTCGCGGCGGTTGATGGCCCATGTGGCGGCAGTGATGCCCCCAGCCAAGTATGCGCTCCTCGCCAAGCGCTACCTGAAACTACTCTTTACGTACCATTCCAATTCTGGTTTTGCCGCAACCCCGGACTTGCCCTTCCTCTTATTGCCCTTCAATACCACGAAGTCAAGATTAACCTTGATCTTCGCCCTATTGATGAGTGCTTATGGGCTGTCAAATCTCTTTCTGGCACTGCTAACAACCAACAGGTCAGCGCTGCCTACAACACTTCTCTTGTAGCTGCCTCTTTATATGTTGACTACGTGTTCCTTGACACCGATGAACGCCGCAGAATGGCCCAAAACCCTCACGAGTACCTAATTGAACAACTTCAATTCACTGGTGATGAATCTGTCGGTTCTTCTTCCAACAAACTTAAACTCAACTTCAATCACCCATGTAAAGAACTTGTATGGGTTGTACAGCCTGATGCCAATGTTGATTACTGTGCTTCTTTCACAGGTGGAAGTCTTCTTTACAAGACTCTTGGTGCCCAGCCATTCAATTACACTGATGCCGTCGATGCCCTCCCTAACGCTGTCCACGCCTTTGCCAGTGAAGCCAGTGCTCTAAGTGGCTCAGACCAATTCATGACTGGTTCTGGTCTTTTCGAATCTCCATTTGCCGCCGATGTCGCCGCCGCCAGTGTCACTCACCCAGGTGCTGGACCAGTCGACTCTGCCCAAGCTGGTGTATCTGATGCCGGTACCTTCGTTCTTGCCGAATCTGCCCTCGACATGCATTGCTGGGGTCTTAACCCTGTTGTTGTTGCCAAACTTCAACTTAATGGCCAGGACCGTTTCTCTGAACGCGAAGGAAGCTACTTCGACCAAGTACAGCCTTTCCAATCCCACACCCGTGCCCCAGACACCGGCATTAACGTATACAGTTTCGCCCTTCGCCCCGAGGAGCACCAGCCATCTGGCAGCTGCAATTTCTCCCGCATTGATAACGCTACTCTTCAACTTGTTCTTTCCAACTCCACCGTCAGCGGCACCAACACTGCCAAGGTACGTGTCTACGCTGTTAACTACAATGTCCTTCGTGTCATGAGTGGCATGGGTGGTCTTGCCTACTCCAATTAAGCGTTATGCTTAACTTAAAACGTTAACTTAAAAATAAAAAAAATTGATTAAATAATAATATTAATTGTTTGAAATATTATTATGAATAAATTACCCGAAGAGTTGATAGATTATATTTGGTCTTTTGATGGAATAAAAGAAAAGAATTATTTGAATTGTATGAATGAATTAAATGAAAATATTCAAAGATATAATACGTTAGTTTCTATTTCTATTACGAATCGGCTATCTTATTGGTTTTCGGCCGAATACAAGAATAATGAGCATAAATTTTTGCTATTTAAACTACGCGAAAGAAGAAGTTTTAATTCTAGATTAACGTAATCACGCAATAACTCTATAATATTTGAAGATTGTTCTTTATTTATTTTTTATTTATTTTTTTATTTTTTATTTATTTTTTTATTTTTTATTTATTTTTTTTTTATTTTTTTTATTTTTTTTATTTTTTATTCATTGTTTTATAATGTAAAAAGCAAAATTCAAAAAATTGACGATTGTAAAAAATTGAAATACAAGATGGTGATTTATTATTTAAACAATCATGAATAAAGAAATTATATTTAATGGGTTCTCTGTGCTGTACTCAAATATTACATCAGAAGTAATTGAGATTTTGTCTGAAAAATATGGATTTGATTCAAATGAAGCAAATGAATATTTAATGAAATTAAACAATAAAACAAAGGAGTTGTGTATGGAACGAATTGAGGATATTAATTTTAATTTTGAAGTAAACCCCGAAAAGAAAGCCAAAAAAACAACACAGAAGGTTAAAAAAGAGGTAGACCCTAACGCACCTAAAAAGAAAAGGGGTCGCCCAAAAAAAGAACATAAAATTATAGTTGATTCGTCAGACGAAGAAGATAATAAAGAAAATAAAGAAAATAACGAAAATAACGAAAATAAAGAAAATAAAGAAAATAACGAAAATAAAGAAAATACACTTACTGCCGAATTAATCGCAAGTTTGGTTTAGGTACAATGTGCTGGCAATATATTCAATCAAAATAAGATTTAGCTTTATTTTTTATTGGTATATATTTAATGTCTGTATATATTAATGAGTAATGCCGATGAAAAAAAAACACCAAATTGGTTATCTACAATTTTAAAGTTTGAAGATAATTGGTGCAATGTTTTGGGAATATTTAATCCCTATTTGGACCCATTTACACATATGAAATTTTCAAAAAAACTACCCATGTATGATTTAACCGCATATCATAAATATCCAAAACATAATTTTGTATATGATAAATTATGGGTATGTAAAAGTCAAGGATTAGTATGTGGTATGTTAAGTAATCTTCCAAATGTTCAGAATATAGAATATCCAATTTTTATTAAACCTCGCTATGGTCATAAAACAGCAACCAGCAAAGATTGTTATAAAATAAATAGTTTTGAAGAAGCACTGCCTTTTATTAATAAAAAAGACATGATGTGGAATGAATTCATTGAAGAAAGTGAAGGGATGACCGATTTTATTTTATTGAATGGTTCAATTCAATATCAAATGACTCTTAAATATTCAGATAAACAAAATGGTTTTATTGACGAATGGAAATATATTTCTGAAAAAAATAAACCACCGGTTAAAGTAGCAGATTGGTTGAAAACCCACTTACACGATTTTACCGGTGTTGTTAATATTCAATATCGAGGAGATAAAATAATCGAAGTTGGACTTCGGTTGGCAAGAGGCGGTGCGTATATTAAAAGTACAAATAGTGTTGAATTAGTAGAAAATATTAATTTAATAATAAATAAAGGGTCATGGGATTACACGAAAGCAGAAAAAATTAAATATACACCATTTTATTCATTCAAATGTTATTCAACCATACCAATATTATATTTATTTCCCCAACATTTCATCGATCGTCAAATGAAGGCATATGGTTGTAAAGATTTTTATGAATATTATTTTGAACCATCTGGTAAATCAGGTATGGTATTTTTTCAGTTTTTAAACGAAGATTTCAATCGAGGGTTAGCGTGTAAAACTCATTTAGAAACACTATTGTTTTCAACACACTTGTTTTTATTTTTATTGCTTATTTATGTAATTAAATTATTCAGCGAGAAATCAAAGTATAAGAATTATGCACTAATATTTTTTATAACATTTGTAATGTTAAGGGTTATAAATCCATTAACAACACAATATAGTCTTTTTAAAGCTCAGCGACAGCAATATTTTGGATAATATTAAAAAAATTCAAATTAACATATAATGATTATTTTTCATATCCACACTTTCTACAAACATAGTATGTTTCGGGATATATACCAGATTCAACTTCGTTGACAAAATCGTGTTCACATAAATTGTATATTTTTTGTTGAATTTCATTCACAACATTTTCCAAATGTTTTACCTCTGTTTTTCTTAAAGCAATATGATTTTCCAATCGTTTCTTTTCGTTAATCAGCGAATCCATGATATATATATATTTAATTTTTAATATTATTTTTTTCAATTTTTCTCTCTTTAATTTCATTTAATTCTACGCGTCTTTGTTTCATATTTTTAAAAATATTACAATCTTCCATTAACGTTTTAAATAAATTACATTTATATTTTTCACCCGGATGAGTTATAATACATGTATTAAAAAAATCGGTTTCCATCTGACATAAATTTTTATAATTTTTTTTAACTATATTATCATTTTTCATTAAAATAAATAAACATTATTTATTTATTTATTTACCCAATTACATTTTATTTTTTTTGCCAACTTTTTTGATTTATTCATTATTTTTCTATAAGAATATGTTTTTGGTTTTAATTTTCTATACGTACTAAGTGCGGCTCTATTGTGTCCTGCTAAAAGTCCTTTACAGTGAACCTTTCCAGTATTTTTATCGCAAATTGGGTACTTTAATTCGCTTGGCAATAAAAAACATTTTTTTCCATATTTCCTTAGGTATTTTTTAAGCGTTTTTGGATTAGGTTTTATATCACGCCAATAAAAAACATTTTTATTTTTTTTTGTACCGTTTTTCGTTTTATTTTTCCTCATTAATATATCGAAAGAATTAAATTAAGATTTAAACAGCTTATTCATATTTTTAACTTCTTTCTTGTTTTCCTCTTTTTGAAATAATTTTTCAATTAATTTATCTTCTCTAAATCTTACCGTATAATTTTGTTGAATTTTATTTCTACCAATACGCCCCATTGCTTGAATAATTTTTTCTTGCGTAATGTCTACCAAATCTTTACTAATATAACCATGACAAAACTGATAATTTGTACCATAAATATAATCTCCATTTGCTATAATTAAATATAATTTTTGTTTATATGCGAATTCTTTAACTAATTCAGTATATGCGATTGATTTATTCTGACAAAATAATCCAATACCAAGTAATAGTAAAATCTTCCAAATATCATCTATATCCGCAATTTCCATAATTTTAATAATATCTTCATCGTCGATTGATGATCGAAATGGTGGGGCAGTTAATGTATCAATATCTGTCCATTTTTTAATATGTGTTAATGTATTTGGTACATATATATCATTCAGCTTTACTGATTTAATTAATTTTTTTAGATTGTCCACTTTTTTATATAGGTCAATCGCTACTTTATCTTTTTCTATCATTAATTTGTCGTCCCTTTTACTGTTCTGGTCTAATACGCCAACTCTGTCATCAATATGTTTTTCTAAATCTATTATTTTTTCATTAATTTTATTATTAAACTCAATTGATGTTTCAACCTCTTTCATAACACTTGTTGGTATATTTGCTTGCAATAAACAGAATTTACCAATTTTTTCTACATTTTCTGCCAAATAAATAGCCGGACCATCGGTTAGTGTATATGCGTCTTTTGTGGTTATAAATGTTCCATTTTTCGGGTCCAATATTTTTGATTTATTATC
>Ga0209533_1001854_pt1 | contig 19594 bp, 25 predicted proteins | sample COG_04_FD_184748 | JGI IMG/M metagenome (GOLD analysis project Ga0209533, IMG submission 184748) | Pelagic Microbial community sample from North Sea - COGITO 998_met_04 (SPAdes) (version 2) | ecosystem: Environmental > Aquatic > Marine > Neritic zone/Coastal water | place: Helgoland, sampling...
AATGGGCAGATGAAAAGAAATATATTCCAAATGCTGATAAGGATCCTAATTATTTAAGAGATGTAATTGGTCATTATATGAAGAATGTTCAACCATGGGTAAGAATACCAAGAATTATTCGTGATATACCAAATGATTATATTCATTATGGCAATAAGGAGGGTCATTTAAGAGAAACTATTGATAAAAATGTTAAAACAAATGAAATTCGAGGAAGAGAAATTAGAGGAAATAAAATAACAGAACAACCTGTATTAGTAGTAGATTCATTTGATTCTTCGGGAGCAAAGGAATATTTTATAAGATTTGAAACAAGGGATAGAAAATATATTTTAGGATTTTGTAGATTACGATTAAATAAGAAATGGAATCCATTGTTACCAGAATTATTTAATTGTGCAATCATCCGTGAATTACATGTTTATGGTAATAAGACAGTAGTAGGATCAAAGACAAAGGGTGTTCAGCATTTGGGTTTAGGTAAGAAGTTGGTAAAGAGAGCAGAATGGATTGCTTTAAAGAATGGATATACTAATGTTTGTATTACATCAGGAATAGGTGTAAGGGAATATTATAAAAATAAATTAGGATATCATTTGGAAGGGATGTATATGAAGAAAAATATACTTAAATATTATTTATTTCTGAGTATTTTATTTATAATATTTATATATAGTATATGGATGATAAAATAGTAATTAAATTATTTATTGGGATATTAATTTCATATATCTTGGTTAAATATTTAAAAAGTATTATTAAAGAAAATAGACCAATAGTAGGTAAATCATATGGAATGCCTTCAAGTCGCTCAACAGTGATGGCATTTATATTATTTTTTTTATTAATGAATTATGATTTTAAACCTAATACAAAAATAATTTTAGTTATACTAACATTATTAACTCTTAGTATAAAATATTATTTAAAGCAACATTCATTAAAACAATTAGTAGTAGGATTTATTTTGGGTATAATAATATCTTATATAGTAAATAAATGTTTTTAGTTTATTTAATAAAGAATGAAAATAAAACATATATTGGTTATACAAATGATTTTTTAAAGAGATGGATGCAACATAATAGTTATTTAAAAGGTGGAGCGAAATATACTACGAGAAATGAGGGTTTATGGCAACCAATATGTATAATAGATGGTTTTGAATGTAAGAAAGAAGCAATGAGGTGTGAATGGCGATTAAAGAGAGCAAGAGGATATATTGGTAGAATAAAATGGATAAATCATTTATTAACTAAAGAAAAATGTTTTACAAAGAATGGATCTGATATAAATTTATTAAATTTAAATGTATATGTAACTGATGAATATAAAAAATATTTTTTAATGAATACAAATGAATTAAGTTGGTTTTAAAATATTGTATATATTAAATGTTTTTAAATAAAAGTAGACCTCAAGGCGAAAATTTAGGTAAAAAATTTAAAGGGTTAAGTTTAAATACAGCAATAAATAGGTTTAATATAGATTTAGAAAAGGGTGGTGTTGGTGATCCACAGGCATGGTATCAAGATTATGTAGGTAATTGGATATATGCTCCAAGATATTTAGTGGAATATGAAATACCTTATGAGTTTAGAAACAATATTGAAAGAATTAGAATGGAGAAGGATCCTAATTTAGATAATTGGGATCAAAGGTATGATGGTCAATGGGAATATCATCCATATGGTAATCCAAGTATCCAAGAAAAAAAGCGTCAAGAAGTAATATTAGCAAGACAGAGGGAAATAATGGAAGAAAGAAGAAGATTGGAAGAAGGCGAGGATGAAATAAGATCAGCAGAAAGTTATCATTCTGAAACATCTCAACCGTCTGATATACCCGGGATGTTAACACCAAAGATGCCTAATTTAGAGCATTTACCTATTAATGAATATAATAGAGAATTAATAAAATCAATTAGAAGATCATATAAAAAATTAAAAGAAGAATATCCAACAAGACCTATGGGTGATAGATTAAGAGGTTTAAATTGGCCAGAATTGGAGAATTTTAAGAATTTAGTTTTTGAATTAAATTTTCAAAGAAAAGCAATATTTTATGATCAAGAAGGGATACATGATTTTATTTATCCTACACAGAGGGGTGTTGGACCATTAACAGATATGACACCTTTTAGTATAACATCATTAGGATTTGGAGGAACTGTCCCAAGAACAAGAGCAAATATAGAGGATGAACCCTATAATACAAATACTGGGGATTTAGTAAGACATGATAATGGATGGAATGGATATATTACTCCAGAACATTCATCTCAACGGGAAGTAATAGAACGAGCAACAGGTATTCAAAGGATACCAGCAACAATAAGATATTGGATATTACATAGTAAAATTACATGGAGAATATATACAGGAGATTATAGTATAAGACAGAGAATAGTTGATACACTAACCAGAATAATAACAGAAGAAATAAGAGCAGGGAGGGATTATAGACAAACAGTAAGAGATTATTTATTACAACAAGGGGTTGTTGGGCGAGAAATAGAAAATTTATTTCAATCATTATCGAGTGTTTTATTAGAATTAATGAATTTACCAGGAAATATTTTAAGTATCCCACAAACAGCATATAATTATTTAAAAGATTTATTCAATAATTTGTTAGAATCAAGAAGAGTTACTCAACCTACAATACCTGTAATTGAACCTATGGATGAACCTACAATTGAACCAGGACCTGAAATAATATCACATTTTAGACCATATAGGGCAAGAACAAAAAGAAGAAAAAAATATACTAGAAGGAGGAAAACTAATAGAAAAAGAAAAATACCAAGAACTAAAGAGGATATTAAACTTTAAGATATTCTTTATCTATATAAGGATCATATTCGCAGATTTTACACAATGATAAACCATTATCCATAATATTTATTTTAAGATAAGGATTAACACATCCCATACAATATTTTAGAGACTCTTTTTTGCCGTCCAGTATAACAGAGCAATTAGGACCGACACATGCACCAGCGATAGAACAATGAAAGAATTGATTACAGGATCCGCAATTAATTTTGATAGCATGATCTCCGAGTGTGAATTGATCTTGGCATGCTCCGCATTGTATGACTTCAGAAAGGAAATGTTTTGTGAATGCATCTTTATTTTTATGTTCTTCTTCTAACGAACGTTTATTATCTTCTATGATATTTTTTCTTAAATTATTTTCTTGTGGATAGATTGAATTTCTTTTCACTCTTTTATTTTTAAGAATTGATTTAGGTTGAACAAGAATTTCTTCAGGGTGAATCTTGGAGTAAGGTTTATTTTTAGAATTCTTAGAATTTTTAGAATATTTAGATTTTTTAGAATGTTTAGTTAAAGAACAACAGGACATTATTTAGTTTTTTTAAATATTAGAAATTAAAATCAAATTTTTTTCTAAGGAATAATAAAATGACCCGACAACATGTTAAAGATAAAGAGTTAGTATGGAATGGCGAAAAGAAAAAGACAAGTTCAGGATTAACTAAGAAAGATTTAATGGTAAATAAAAATGGTAAAGTAGTATCAAAGAAACAACATAAAAAAGGACAAGAATTATATAAAATGATGAAGAAAGAAGGGAGACTTGCAGAACCTTTCCAGAAAAAATCAAAATCAAAATCAAAATCAAAATCTAAGAAAAGATCAAAATCAAAATCAAGAAGAAGATAAATAATTAATCATAAGTAGTGCTTTTTTTGTGAATATAATCATTTACTTCTTTTTCTTTAAAAGTAATAATATCTTCAATATTTTTAAGATATACTTTTTTTTCTAAATCATTTTTATCATTAATATGTTCTAGCATATCATATATTAAATCAATTTCTTTTTCGTTCCAGAATATTTTCAATCCGTCAATTAATGGTGAATTTTTACCTTTTAAAGAATTATCTAAAACATTTATATCAATATATTTTTCAATAATATTAATGTAATGAAGTAATGTATGATTAATAATTGTATTAGAATCATAAACTTTAAGAATTATATTTAATCCATCAATACATTTCTTTAATAAAATGATATGATTTGGATTATTTATATCAGAATATTCAAGCATTTTAATTATAGGATTATAAAGATTATGTAAATCTTCACGACAATCACCTGTCCAGATTCGTAAGAATCCTTGTATAATTGAAGGTTCATGAAATTGTATAGAATTATTATAGATAGATATTTTAGTTCCACTAGGTTTATAGGATAATAAGATTAATTTTACTAATGTACAGAAAGGTTCTAATATTAAATTTTTATTTGTAATTGGGGTATTAATGTAAGAATAAATATTAATAGCGCTAGTAAACATTGGCAACATATATAATTGATAATCAAAAAAATTTGAATATTTAAAATTAAAATATAAAATAGTATAAAATGATTATTCCAGTAAGATGTTTCACATGTAATAATATGGTTGGTGATAAATGGAATCCATACATTGAGTTGGTTAAAAGAGAAAAATCTAAATCAAAAAAGAATGTATCAGAAGATCTTGATATAGATTATATAGAAGTTGAAAAGGGTAAAGAAGTAGAAAAGAGTATAGAGGGGCATGTTTTGGATAAACTTGGACTTCATAAATATTGTTGTAGGAGAATGATTTTAGGAAATGTTCATTTAATTTCTTATATTTAATTATAGAAAATGTTCATTTAATTTCTTATATTTAATTATAATATATATTATAATGGGTGATTTAAATGAACAGGAAAGTCTAAGGAATATACAAGATCCATATAATCCTAATATTGGAAGGGATAATAGACCACAAACAGCACAACCACTTGTAGATCGTTTTAATAAACATTTAACAAATTCAGAAATTGCATATATAAATAGAATTTATCATCAAGACAATAATGTTAAAAAACAAACAATAATGGATTTAAAATTAGGTGAAATAATGAATAATACAGCAAATTTTTTTAATGTTTTTTTTCATGAATATAGTAATAAAGTTTATGATACAAAATTAAGTTATACAACAAAAGGTAAAGAAGAAGATTATTTAGATAATCTTAAAATATATATCATAGCATTTGTAAGATATATAACCGAATCAGATAATATAATTTATTTTGGGATAATATTAATATTTATCTCAATAATATTATATTTTTTAAGTATTATTAATAGTAGTAATGAATGAAATGATAATTATAGTGGCAGGATTATTCCTAATGTATTATATGGATATTAAGTATATTTTAATAATATTAGTAGCATTATATATTTATAGGGATTATGATAATATTAAAGAAAAAATAAATGTTTCTTTAAAAATAGATAAAAAACATGAAATAGAATATAATTCTAATATTGAAAGATTATTGAATAAATTTAAAAGATATAGTAAAAAATATAAAAAACAATATGATTTAGGATTATATTATTGGAAGAAGTTTATAAAAATGATAAAAATACTTGAAAATGAATCATTACATAATTTTAATCATTATTTTGATAGAGCATTTGATTATTTAAAGCAATCTGTAAATAGTTTTCAATCGATAAGCATATCAATTAAAGAAAGGGAATTAATTCATGGGATTAAATTTGGAGATTATACAAATGCAAAAAACACAAAAAATGTATCTATTTTATCAAAAGAATTATATCAAGAAGGATATTTATTATTATATAATTTATCATTAGAACTGAATAAGAGGTGGTTAAAAAATCCTAATATCAATAATAAGCAGATAATATTAGATCATCCATTAGAGTATGATAAAAATATTTCTTCATATGATTTTTATATTTAAATGAATAACATTAATGAGTTTATAAATATTTTTAAAAATAATGTAAAATAGTATGACATCAGTATTTAAGATACATCCGCATGAATTAAAGAAAAAATTATTATATATAAATTATATAAAAAATGTTAATTTAAGATATTCATATAACTTTTTAGATATAATACATTTAAAATATGATATAGATATCAGTGTTTATTATGAAGTAATAGATATGATAGAAGAATTTAAATTAAAAAATTTATTGTATTTTATGAATTTAAGATTATTAAAAATAAATAAAAAAATAGAATATGATTTAAATAATTTGAATCATAATGAAATAAATGAGATATTAAAAAATTTTGTAGATAATGATATAGTATTATCAATAGTTATAATGAATTTAATAGGACATTATATTTATCCTTAACCAAGATTCATGGTATTAGATATTGTATTTTCAGAATTAGGTAAATTAGTTTTCCTGTAAAGTTTAAGGTCATGTTTGGAATTATGATTATTTATAGAATTTTCATATGTATTAATACTATGATTAATAGGATATATAGGAGGTATATTGACATTAAATATTGTATTAGTTTTAAAACTTTCTCTATATTCTTCAATGCCGAGTGTTCCACCGAATATTTTAAGTGTTAATTTTTTAGGAGCAATATTAATTTTAACGCCATTTGTATTATTTAAAAAATTATAATAATGATTAATTAGCGAATAAATTTCAAAATGATTATCAAAGTTATCAAAGGTATATCTTGAAGCACATTCAAGCGAGCAAAAATATCCATATATATAGAAAATATTATTAATAAATTTTAAAGGTAATCCATGTATATCATTATTACATTTATGACAACAGTTCCAACAAACTTTATAACAATTAGATTCGTAATTAACATCTGAAAATTTATCAGAAGAATCATATGAATTAATATCAGAAACTTTATTAATATCTTTTTTTACTCTTATGATTAAATTATTATGATTATCATTATTAAATACAGGATTATCATTTTTAATAATATTTTCTTTAGGTTTTCTTCCTCTTTTTTTTGGAGCAGGTTTTTCAATAATTTCTTCGGTGACTAAATTACTTTCATTATTTAATTTATTTTTATTTTTAGACCCTTTTTTTCTTCCACGTTTTTTAGGTTCAGTATTTACTTCCATTATGTTAATTAAGTATAATTACCTTTATATATTTAATCATTTAGATTCTTCTTTATCTGTATTAAAGAAATTAATAACAATCAATTTACGAATAATTAACCAATAAATTAAAATTGCTAAACAAAGGAATATAACAGTTTTAATAAATGTCATATTAAAGAATGATATATTGTTATTATTCATAACAAAAAGGGTTTGAGTAACTACTTGAAGTGTAATAATACGACAAATATCTTGAATCATATTAATATTTTCTTCAGACTTAAAATCAAAACTATTAAAAATATCCATTATATTATTACTAATATAAAAAATAAGTTTAAAATAAACTATTTTTATTTTTAATATTATATAAAATGATGGGAGAATTCCAGATAAGTAATTTACCTATGATATTAATAGCGATAGCGATAATATGTATGGGTGTTTTAGGTTATTTTGAGATTAAAAAACTTTATTTAAAGTTATCTGAAATAGATACTAAATTAGATGAAATAACTGATTCTGTAGGGAAAAAAAATACTTTACAACAAGGACCTCAGGGTGGTCAAATGCAAATACCACCACATATTCTTGAACAAAGGAGAATGATGATGTTAAGACAACAGCAACAGCAGCAGCAACAACAGATGAGTCAACAAGCACAAATGAAAAATCAAGAACAAGATGAAGAATTAAATAATGAAAACATTTCCAATGAAATAGATGAAGATCAAGAACAAGATAATGATGATTATGGCGAGGAATTATCATCAGAATCATCTAGTAGATCTTCACAAGATAATGATGATGATGATATAATTTCTAAAGATGGAGAAGGTGATAATGATAATGATATAATTTCAAAAGATGAAGAAGATGATAATATTAGTCATACAACAGAAATGACCATCGAATTAGATAATGAATTTAAACATTTTTCTGTTAAAGAATTAAAAGATTTATGTCAAGAAAATAATTTACAAGTTTCTGGTAATAAATCAAAATTAATTTCTAGATTATTAGATAATAAAAAATCTGGTAATTAAATAAAAAAAAAAATATAAAATATAATATAAATGTCAAAGGTTCCTGATAATTTTCATAAAGATTTACCAGCAAGAATGTCAGATGGTAGATTTATAACAGATTATTATCCTAATTGTGCTATGAATTTATCAGCACAAAAAAACATGTCAAGTTGGCAATATAAATTATTTTTGACTAGAAATGCCACTGAAATCATGAAATCTATTAAAGAATTTAATCATAATCGTTATGGTTGTGATAATTGTAATGATCCCAGTATTCCTTTAGAAAATCAATATCTTCAAGATTGTACTTCTTATGGTTGTCATATTACTGAATCAAATCCTAAAGGAGCAGGATTATATTAATTATTGTTTCCATCTATTTTTACAATCTAAGCAAGTAATAAATTGCGTCATAGGTTCATCAGCGGACCTTGTTTGTACTTCATAATATGAGCATGATCTACTATAACATTTTCTACATTTAAATTGATCTGTCATAGCTTCAGGTTTAAGTTTATATTTAAGTTCATCAACTTTAGATTTTTTATCCATTAATTCTTTCCAATTTTCAGGAAATATATCATAAACAGATAATTTAGCAATATTATTTGGATTAATTTTTTCTTGTAAGATATTATTTAAAAGATAATTATTTTTAATATAACTATCATTATTAAGATTTAAATAAATAGAAATGCATTTATTCATATACAAATATTTAAATACATTATCACTCCATAATCTTAAAATATTTTTAGTTTTAGAAACATCAATAACATAATTATAAATACTTTTTTCAATTATTTTGGATAGTTTAAGATTATTCAAAATATTATTAAATTTAATAACAGTTTTAATTCTTATTTCATCAGAATTATTAGAGTATTTTGTTGACATACTTTTGATATATTTAAAATATTAATATTCAAATTTTAAGTATTAATTGTAGTCATTTGTATCTGTATCTAAAAGTTCATTTTCTGAATATTTTTCTTGATAAACATCATCGTCTGATTCTAAATCTTCAGAATTATCAGTAAAAATATAATCATCATCATCAGATAATTCTTCAGTTAATAAACTATCTTCAGAATCTATATCACAATCATCAAAACCTTCATTAATTATATCGTAAAATATACCATAATCAGATACACAAAAATCACAACATTTATTATCTTTATTAAATGCTAAAATAAATATATCTCCAAATAGTAATTTAGAACTTGAGTCTTCTTCTAAGAAATTAGAAGATCCATTAGGAACAAGTTCATGTTTATTTTCAAAACCTGAATCACCATCATACCACCCGTAACATTTAATAATTCTATCTTCATATTTCCACATATATAATTCTTTAATATCTCCATTACCACTAGATACTTTATTTTTATTTAAAATATTACGGGGATTCATTGGAACTTTTAAATTTAATTCATTCATAGATCCATCTTTGTTAATACGAATAACTTTCATTTATTTTAATATTAAAAAAAACTTTAAATATTTTTTATAAGTAATAGTAAATGTATAAAGAAAATAATGATTTTGATAAAAGATTTAAAGAATCTGAAAATATTAAAAAAAAATATCCAAACAGAATACCTGTAATAGTAGAAAAATTTAATAAGTGTAAAAATATTGAAGAAATAGATAAAAATAAATATCTAGTTCCAGATGATTTAACATTAGGACAATTTATATTTGTTATAAGAAAAAGATTAAAATTATCACCTGACAAAGCAATATTTCTTTTTGTTAATAATAAAATGATACCTTCATATACTTTAATGGAAAAGGTATATGAAAATGAGAAAGATGATGATAATTTCTTATATATGTGTTATAGTGGTGAAAATACATTCGGTTAAAGAATTTACCATTTAAAAATTTATAAATAATTAAATAAAATGGATCTAATGAATATAGGATATTCAATAATTTTAATTAATAATAAGAATAATTATTTTTATGATATTAAGAATAATTTAAGTCTTAAAGAAAAATATATAAATTTATATAATCTTGAAAAAAAAGGATTATATAAATCATTTTATAAAAACAATATTTTAATTATTTCAAATGAGATAACAACTAATTTTTATAAAATTACAGAAAAAGAAATTATTAATAAAGATAATTATTTAATCATACGAAGAGAAAAAAAATTAATATCTTCTTTTCAAATAATTTTCCCTGATTATGAAGAAGATTATATATTATATGAGAATTCAGTTAATGATATTATAATTAATTTAAGAATTTATAAAACATATTTTGAGTTAGAATATATTACAGATGATTTAAATAAATTTAATAATTTAGAAAAATAATAATTTTTTTATAATCTATTATAATATATATGAAACTTGAATATATAATATTATTTGCTTTACTATTAATAATTGGTTCTCAATTAATTATGAAAAATACAAATATGAATGGTGTTAAAAAAGATAAATTAACAACCGAATTAGGTGATTTTCCTAGACCTGAATTTAGTAGAGGATATCAACAATTATCAAAAAATAGGTCAATAGATCCTTTATATAATCGTAAATTAGATAAGATAGATGAATCCAAGGTAAATATTATTAGAAGTAGTAATGTTGAAAATGATAAAAATCCAATATATTATAAACCTGAGTTTTATAAAAAAGATTTTACTTCACCAAATCCTATAGGTTCAACAGAATATTCATTTGCTGATTTTGATTCTAATAAAACTACAAATGCATGGACAGATAATAATATTTCGCAACATCCTACTTTTTATAGAAGTGAAATAACAAATGAAAAAACTAATATAGGTAAATTTTTTGATAAAAGTAATATGTTTCATGATAAAACTTCTGTATATTCTACTAATAATTTACCAGATAGGTGTTTCTTAGATAAGAATGATTCTGTTGTTTGTAATTTTAATGATAGATTACAGAATATTCCACCAAGTTTAATTGATCGTAATCATAAGAAAGATTTTTTGAATAGAATAGGAGACAATAATATAGGATTATATAAAGAAGTTGATGATGCACGTATAGATACTATTTCTGGAAATACTTATACTACATATGAATATAGTGATGAAAAAGAAATGAATGGTGCTGAAGTATTTAAAGGTGTTTTAGGAAGTTCTGAATCAAATGAATCTTATTTAAATCTAAATGATATTAATTCTGTAAAAAATGTTGCTATATAATATATGAAAACATTTCATAATAATCGTAGTCATAATTTAACAAGTTATTTAGAAAAATTTGGTTGGAAAGAAGTTGATGAAAATACTCCTTCTGATTTTTCTTTGCATAGTGGTGAAAATATTCAATCAAAGATAAGAGTTTGGCCAAAACCATTCTGGCATATGGTTGATAATTTATGGTTATGGCATAGTTTATTAAGAGAATTAAAATTAGAACATCTTGCTCCTGATACAATTTTAGATTGGGATAAAAAACTTTTAGATAAATCAGATTTTAAAAATGATATTTGGTTTTTCAAGAATATATTTGGTGTTCATGGAAAAGGAATAAATTTATTTTCTAATTTTCAAGAATATTCAAAATTTCTTAGTGAATATAATGAAGGCGTTAAAAATCTTCAGGGGGCATGTTTAAATGAAGAATTATATTTAAGTTATGTTTTACAAAAATGTATTTTTAATTCTCATTTAATTAAAGGTAGAAAGTATATATTAAGAGTTTATACTCTTACAAAAGGTGACGGATCAACTTATATCTATAATGATTGTTTTTATTATACCGCATTATTTCCTAAAAAATATGATTATAAAGATTGTTATATTGGGAAAAATAATAAAGTATATCCTACAACTATAAAAAATAAAACTGGTAAAACGTTTATTCCTAAAGAACAAATGAGAGTTAATGTTCATGTATCTCATTGGCATCCAGAAAGAGAAGGTAAATTTAATATTGTTGATAATCGTATTATGGGAATATTATCAGAATTACCCCAATATAAGACAATTATGAGAAATTTATTTAAAAATACAAGAGAAATGAGTGAACTTCAAGAATATGTTCTTGATGAATATATAAATTGTAAAGATAAACCATTAGTTGCAGATTTAGATAATATATATCAAATATGGGGATCTGATTATATTGTTTTACCAGATTTATCTGTTAAATGCGTAGAAATAAATGGATTTCCTAATTTATCACATGGTGATCCATATAAAGGTAAAAAAGAAGCCAAAGTAAGACCTCATGAAATAAGATTTAGAAAAAATGGTTTTGATAGAGATTTAATGAGAATATTAGGATTTGATTTAGAGAATAAAGGTAATTCTCCAAATAATTGGGTTAAATTAAATGATGATAATTTAGATACACCTATAAATCAATTATTTTTACAAAAAACTAAAAGTAATACACAAAAGAAAAATACTAAAAGAAAGAAAAGTAAACATAAAAAAACTTCTAAGAAAAAACAAAATTAGGATTTAATTCAAGATTGTATTTTTGACACCATAATTTTGCAGAGTTAATTTGTTTATTGGTAGGTTTATTTTGTATATTTCTATTATCTTTAACTATTTTTAATACTTCATTAATATTTCTTTTTTGATTTTCAATAAATTGTATATTAAATTTATTTATTTCATTTAAAAATGTTTCTGGAACAAATAAATTAAATAAATTTAAATTGTCATAAACTTTTATCATTAAATTACTTATATCTTTATTTAATCCTAAAAATCCTTTACAAACAATATATTTTTCTGAATTAGATAAGCGACTTGTATCTGGTTTATAAAAATATATTTCTGAATATTGAAGGTAAAGAATATATAATAATTGAATTGTTTTGAGATTTAATAAATCAAAAACTTTTATAATAAATGTTCCATTTAATTCTTGTACATGTAATGCTATAAATATTTCACAGAATAATAATTTAATACAATTATTTTCTTGTTCATTATAATTTTCTGAAAAATCAAAACCACCATCAGATGTAACTAAATAACATTTTTCTTTATGAGATTTTATGTAATCTAGTGCGTTAGATAATTTATAAATATCACCTGTTTTATCAGTACCATATTTGATATTGTTTTTAGGATTTTTAAGAATATTAGAATTCCAATAAGGTATTTTTCTATCATTTGATATTAAAGTAATACCATAAATAGTATTAATATTAATATTTTTTTTATTATAAATATCGTGAATAGATTGAATAAATCCACCAGGTCCTTCGGCAATACATGAAAAAATTTTATCATTTTGAAACAAATTAAATTCATAAATTATTTCTAATATTTTAAAATATGATCTAGATATAGGTAATACTAAACAAATATTTTTTTGAGTATTGCTTGATGTATAAATGTATTCAAACTCATTATGATATTTTTTAGCAAGTTCCCATTTTTTAAGATTACAATTATCGATTTTACATTTAGTTTGATGTAATGAATTAATTAAACTATAATTTTTTAAAAAATTAGATTTATCATTTGTATTAATTATCTTTTCATGATTAGATAATTTATATATTTTCATAAATATAATTTATATAATTCTTTTAAATTATTTTAAATATATATTATTATAAATGGTAAAAAATAATAGAACAAAAAAAAATATTAAAAGAGGTGGAACAATTTCCCCACTTATTGCAATCCCTTTAACAGTAGCTGGATTTATAGCAGTGATTTATTTTTTAAAAAGAACAGTATTAGATGTTAAGAATGAATTAGTTCAAGATTTAAATACTGTCAAGGACGATTTAATTCAAGATTTTAATACTGCCGCGATAGATGTAAATACAATGGTAGATGATAAACTTGCCACAGCACAAAGATTTGGTAATCAAACAATTAAAAATACTGTCCCAAAATTATTACAAAATTCTGAAGAAATGAAAAAATTAGAAGAAGCTGATGATTTAGAAAAAAGAATTAATGAATTATACAATAAAGTTATGGGAGGATTAAGGAGTGATATTTCAGAAATACCTTATGATAGAGAATTAAATATAAAAACAAAAACTAATACTTGTATGAATGCTCCAGATAGAATAGCGTGTTTGAATAAATTAATGACTGATGTGCAAAGATTACAAAGAGATTTTGGACATAGAATCAATGAAAGAGATATAGTAAAAGGTAAGGAATCGGTTAAAAAATCACATTTTTGGCAAAAAAAAAAGAAGATGACTCAACTCAACACTAATTTAGCAAGTGCAGATGATGATGAAGAAACAAAAGAAGCCAAATTACAAGCATTTATTCAAAGTCATGCAGTTAATACAGGGGTTCTAAGCAAAGCTAATCAACAGACTTTCGGTAGAACAAAAAGAAGAAGAACAAAGAAAGGAAATAAACACAAGAAAAAAAATAAAACAAAAGCAAAAGATAAAAGATTAAATAAATCCAAAGTAGATAAATAAATTAAACTTTCTGAAAGATAAAATAATTATTAAATGATGATAATAATCTTAACATTTCACAACCTAATTTGTTAATAGAACCATCTTTATTAAAAGTAGTATTATCTAGTAGATTTAATGCTTCCGAATATATACCATCTTTTTGTAAATCATAATCATCATCTTTTATTTCTGGTAGATGTTGAATAACTTTCTCAAAATCTCCAAATCCTTCAGTAATATTTGTTGATTTAAAAATATGCGAATATTTCTTTTTAACAGAAGGTGATACTAATTTAAATCCATTTTCTTCCATGTATTTTCTAAGAAAATCAAAATTTACTAAATATTCAGGTATTTCTTGTCCAATAGATTCCATATAAACATCTATTGTTTGTCCAAACATTTTATCTAAATTTTCTGGATCTTCTGTAAATTCAAAGTCTTCTATATCATATTTTTTCTTAATAGAGTAGATTAAATTACCTTCTTTATCTCTGAATTCAATATCACCTTCTTTTAATTTATTAAATATTTTTTTACCATCATAGCAACACCCAATAAAATATCCTTTTGGTGCAATATTATCTTTTATATTTTTCATAAATCCTTCAAAAGTAGAATTATCCTCAAAATAGTAATGAAGAGTAAATTGACTACTAATCATATTAAATTTTTTGAGAGCAAGGTTATTATATTTTTTCTGAATATTTTTATATTCTTTTGGTACAGGTCTTTTAAGATTATATAAGATATTTAACATCATTTCAGAATGTTTAATTTGTTTTTCCATTTTTTCAGAATCTAAATCAGTATAACAATCAACATTAGATATATTTTGACTTGTATCACCTACTAAGAATACAGCAGGTGGTTTATCTTTTCTTTGATTATAATATCTTTCACATGCTTCTTCAACATTACTTGAAATATCAATCCCTAATATAAATTTAGCATTAGTATCTCTATGAATATATTTATTAATATCTCCTCCACGACCAATTGATAAATCTAATATATTAATTTTATCTTTAAAAGAACTACCTACGCCAGTAATTAGTTTTGTTTTAATATAATTATGAAATTTTCTTAATGGTTCTGTTACTGAAGAATTATTTTCAGAAACATAATATTTTGTAGTATCTTCTTTTAATAATTCTTTAAAATCTTTTAATGGAACTTTATTTCTTATAAGTTTGGTTGTAACTGGATATTTAATAGTTGACCAAACAGAATTAGCAATTGTAAAGAATTGAGGGACTTTAGGAAACTTATCATCTCTAATTCTGAGAGGTTGCCAGATCATATGGTTTTCTGCATTTGGGACAAATTTCATTTCAACTAAATCATCTTCCATAATTTCTCTAGAATCTCTTTCACAGATAACTTTTTTAATACCAGGATCAATAGGGACATTAGTAGTATAGAGTATTCTATCATCATCAGGAGAGAATGGAATAATTTTGCCTTTTTCTTCAATAACATCATCTAAGATTCTCATACAAAAGTCTATTTTTTTATCTTCTCTTTTATCATATCCTACAAATAGTTGTAATTGTTTATATTTACCTAAATATTCACTTCCATCGGGATTTTTTATAGTATGAGTTACTATTTTATCAACTAATTTCTTCCCGACTTTTTCTTTAACATATTTTACTTGAAAATCTATTGTATTTTCTTCAGGAGGTTTCCATTTAAAATTTTGTTCCCATTTACCACCGATATAATCAGGTGTTTCAATATTATTTTTACTTTTAACAGGATTAAACATTGGTATGAATATCAATCCATCAATTCTGTATCTAAGTGAATGATTATCTTCTTTTGTAAGAATATTATTACATTTAGATAATATTAATTTACAATCTGATAAATATTTATCAGAACCAAATTCTTCTTTAGATCCAAATTTACCAAATTCATATTTTTTGATATCAATGTCAACACTAAATTCATCAGACACCATTGAAGAAATAGATGTTGATTTAAAACCTTGAATTAAATTATATCTTGATTCCGTTTTCTTTGAAGATGTATGAAATGGTAATTTATGAACATAATTAATTAATGCTCCACTAATTATATAATATATATCAAATATCATAAATAGTTTTATATCATTATTATCGGCATCTTTTGTGATATATTCTCCATCAAATATATAATCTTTGTTTAAATCAGGAAAATCTACTCCTGTATCTATAACATTTTTTTTACTATTAATTAAATATCCATGATTATCTTTTACGTACATAATATATCTATCACCATCAGCTTTATCTGTAACAGCATATTTAAGTAATATAGAATTAGGATTATCAGGATTAACATCATTAAGAGTTAATGTGACAGGTTGAGGTAATTGGAGTTTAACATCTCTTAATGCTACTTTTTGATTTGTTAAATTTTTATAAGATTGTAAAATATCTATTTTTTCAGTATTAGATAGAATATATTGTGAATCATATATTAGACTTAAAATATAATAAATATGTTCTTCAAAGAATTGAAATAATTTATCAGATAATAAATCATGATCTAAAACAAGTGGTTTAGAAGTTTTTTTTGCCCATTCAGGTAATTTCTTACCTTTTGCACCGCCTTTTAATTCATATAATTTTTTTTCTTCTTCAAATTCTTGAATAACTTCTTCATATTCTTTTCTTAAATCTGAATCAATATCAGGTTCTTCAAGTAAATCTTTAAACATTAGAATATTATCTTCTATATCTTTTATCTTTTCTGTTTTAGATTTTTCAACAGGTTCTTTAAAAATAGAATCTTGTTCATAAATAGACTTTTCAGGTTTAAATGGAGTAAAACTTGGATCATAATTACCATATCCTCCACTAAGAATAAAATCCATTCCTAAATCAACTGGTGATATTAATCCATAAGGATTAGGAGATTTTTTATATGGAGATACATATTCATCAAGATTTTCAGATAAATCTTTAAATAATTGTTCAATTTGTTTTGTTCCATTATCTTTTGTTTTTGAACCAATATATTCTATTTCAATTTCGTAAAATTCATTTCTATTAAGGATATTAGCATCTTTAAATGTTTTTGCTCTACTATGTTTATCAGACATTTTTACAACTGTAATATCAAATCTAAATAATTTATCATATGAAATGAAACTATATCTTTTTTTATATCTATAGTGTTTTATTTTACTCTTAAAATCTATAAGAGTTTGTTCTACTAATGGATTTTCTTTTGTTAATTCAATTTCACTTTTAATATTTAACCGATAATTATAATCATCATTATTAATTCTATAAACTATATCTGTTCCAGTATCATTTGTTTCTTTATAAAATTCTTTATTAAGAAATATAAGATTATCAATATCTTCTAATGATTCAGTTTTACAATATTTCTTTATATCTTCAAGACTTGTAATAGAAATACGTATATCAGATAATCTTTTATAATTATCTTGTAATTTAATATCTAATGTAGAATCTTCAGATACAAAATCATTAATTGATTTAAGATTATCTAAGATACGCATAAATACTTGTTTATTAATATTCCTTGAGTCAAAAACACATTCTAACTCAAGATTTTCATTTTCTAATGATTTTTTTAAAAACTTAATTGTATTTGTTTTATCTAAAATAGGGGGTTTTTTTGACATTATTATAATATATTATATTATAGTTTTTTTAAATCTATTATCAAATTTTATATTTAATGATAAAAAAAATTTATTAAAAGATAAGATTAGTTAGTTTGTACAAAGTAGTTGGATATTAAGAATATCATATATTTCTTTTTTATTATATTTTTTCCCATTTGATTTAATGATATTAATATTATTTTCTTTTGCTAAATTAATAAGTTCATCAGATTTATATGATGTGATAGGTTTAAGACTTGATTTATAGATCATATTATCTTTAATATCAATATCAATAATAATTTTTAGAGTATAATGAGGATCTTTAACATCACCATGAAGTTCAAAAGGATCACTAAAGATATATGATTCTTGATCAAAATCAGGAATAATAGTTTCGGGGGTAGATTCGATCAGAGTAAAATTATTTTGAGAATATTTAATATATATAAAATCTTTATTATTAGGATGGACACCTGTTTTATATAATTTAAGAGTATCATGAAGTTGATTGCAAATTACAATATTAATTCCATAATAATCATTATAAAATAGAATTGAAGATAATTTATTTTCATGTTGTAGAGCATTACAAACATTATTTTTATTAAATTTTCTGGTATTGTAATTATAATTATCGTAATTAAGATCAAGGAAAGTAGATAATTCTAATGATTTTTTTTTTACATATTCACTTTTTTCAGACTTATCAAGAATTTGATAATTATAATCTTTAACAGATAATACTATTTCTAGAATATTTTTAGATTTTAAAACAGTTGTATTAATTTTAGTTTCATTTTCACCTTGTGTATATTGATTAATAATAATCTTATCAGCAAAATTATCAGTGTTATCTGAATAAGTTAGAAAATGTTCCATTGTTAAATAATATATTTTTATAGTCTTAAATATTATTCAAATTTATAATTTTTAGATAATGATATATATTCTTTATTTATTCCATTAAATTCATTTAATTTTATATCATTATATTCTATATTAGGAGTTTTTTTAGAATATATCTTTTTATTATCAGAATAATTAATTTCTTCAATTTTATTTTTTCCTTTTTCTAAATCATCAACATTATTACTTGAATCATTAATTAATTTATAAAGTATTTCAATCAATCCATTATCTAAAACACTTATATTAATAAAATATCCATTACTATTTTCAGTATGTTTAATTTTATAATAATTAATAAAATTAACAATTTTATTATGATTTTCTATCATATTAATATTTTCAAAAATATATTTTTTTTTATAATCGGTAGATTCCATTATAATAATTTAAGATAAATAAAAAAAAATAATTTAACACGATAAATAATTATTTAGGTTTTGCAACAATTTGGATCTTTTTATGACCATATTTTACTCTACATCCCATAATAACAACATTCATTTTTTGATTTGTAGTAATAGAATTAATATCCCTTGTTGATTCATCAAAATATTCATTAGGTACCATTATAATAATTGGCGATGATTCAAAATCATTTTTTTTTGTGGATATATACCCTAAAACACCCATTTTATTAACTCTATCTATAATTATAGTTATTTCATCACCATCATTAAGATT